>Ga0209589_1005501_pt1 | contig 21488 bp, 8 predicted proteins | sample CowpeawhiteBW_FD_187525 | JGI IMG/M metagenome (GOLD analysis project Ga0209589, IMG submission 187525) | Root nodule microbial communities of legume samples collected from California USA - Cow pea white BW (SPAdes) (version 2) | ecosystem: Host-associated > Plants > Roots > Nodule | place: USA... | reverse complement strand
CACACACACACACACACACACACACACACACACACACACACACACACACATATATATATATATATATATATATATATATATATATATATTTATGTATTGTTTTGATTCCAATCATCTGTCATGCTATTATGGACATCATAAAAAACTTAAAAACATCACACATACACTTAATAGCAATAAATAGTCATATCACATGATAAATAAATAAAACCAAACCAAGCAATATGTATTTAATTAAAAAATATATAATTTGTTAAGTATTGGTTATGAAGAGTTTAATATAAATTTGTTGGCCAACTCAATTGAATAGAAACTTAATTAAAAATAATTAAATTTTGGAAGAGATTAAATCTGAATTAAACTTAAGTAGTAAGAATAAACACATATTTTTTTTACCCTTTTTTTTTATAACTAAAAAATAATTATTAGAATAAAATTAATTAGTGTCACTAAAGTTTATAATGAAATTATAAAATGTTTGGTACATAAAATCATAAAAAATATTATAATTATAGATAAATTTTGAATTATATTAACATATTTATTCCAAAATATGAAACAATTATTCCTAATTATATATTTTAGATTCTTTTTATTATTTCTTGATCGGGATAACTTTAATATATTAATTGTTTTTATATTGCTATATTTTTAGTGTAATTTATTAAAAAAAATATTTTATTAAGTTTTCCAAACATCTTTGGTTTTTGAAAGGTTTCGAAATAAGTTTTAACAAAAGATTCTCAAAACAGAATTAATAAATCACGGAAAACAGTTTCAAAATAAACTATAACCTCAATTAATTTTAAACATTAAACTAATTAAATAAAAAAACAACAAATAAGTATCATTAAAACTTGCGAACATTAACCCAACTATGTGTGTATAAAAACCTCCGAGCATGAAGGGGCTAAGTGGGGGCACAGCATAGGAGCTTTCCGATTTTCAATAGTTTCGGAGAATAGAGACTAATTTGTCTCCGAATTCTGCGACCAGTCGCTTCCACCACTTTTCGTTCTTATTCCACAGGTAATAAACCCTTATTTGCTTCTCTTAAAACCCTTCTATTTCACATTCAAAAGAAAACCATTCTTTTGGTCCGAAAGCGCTTTGGCTTGATTCAGAGTTGTTACCATAATAGTTTGTTCGGAGCATTTTATTTTTAATTATTTTTTTTAGTAGAAATTTTGTTCTGTTCCATGATTTAAAAAAAAAGAAAGTTTTTTGACCGAAGTTTTTATTGTTACGGGTGATAATATCATTGAGTAAAAACTACCATTTTTATTTTTTTGATGTAAGTTGTAATATTTAGTCACACATAAGTTATTATCTCATTGTGGGGTAAATCATAGAGGAACTTGTGCCGATTCGGGTTGTTTTCTGCATTTTGTCAGGGGAAGAATCACTTGAAACAGCTGTGATGGTTGCAAACGACTATTTTCCTCCTTTGTTCAGGTGGGTAGCTGTGTATCTCTGCTTTCTGCATATGCCATAGTGATATTTCATCAATCTGATTTTGTTGTTCGTTTGGATTTTCAGTGTGGCCCCAATGATGGACTGGACAGATCATCACTATAGGACTCTTGCACGTCTCTTGTCAAAGCACACTTGGCTCTACACGGAGATGCTTGCTGCTGAAACAATTGTTTATCAAAAGGGAAATCTGGTAAGCTTGTAAACATATTTCTTCTTGTTGAAAGAAAAGGGTCATGGTTGCAATTTGTCAAGGACCGGTTCTGCTAAAACCTTAAGCTAGATAGAGTGTTATTTATTGTTAGTAAGCTTACAGCTCATGCTACAGTAACTAAGTTGTATGGAGGGAGTGAAGAGGGTTTTACTTTTTGTGTATTGTATATACCTATCATTGTATTGATATCATGCTGATGTCAGTCACGAACATCAGTGATTATGCACAGTATTATGTGGATATATTCTGGTTCAGTTGTAGTCAATCTCATCTATTTATGTCATCAGAGATCTAACACACTTTTCATGGAAGAATCCTTTTGGCTTGAAGTTTGGATTATGCATAGTTTAGTCATATCATATACTGGAGTCTCCTAAAACTTTAAACTTATAAGTAGAGACTATAGCTTTATATTTCTAACCCAACTATTGATTCTTCTTGTCAATTTTGCTCAGGACAGATTCTTGGCATATTCTCCAGATCAACATCCTATTGTGCTTCAAATTGGTGGAAGTAATTTAGATAATTTGGCAAAAGCAACTGAACTGGCAAATGCGTATTGCTATGATGAGATAAACTTCAAGTTTGTTTATTTTCTTATCAGCTTAATTCATAATGTTTTATTTTTATTTACAATTTGGTAGATCCGTTTTTTACTTTTGACTTATACCAGCTGTGGATGCCCAAGTCCTAGAGTAGCTGGACGTGGATGCTTTGGTGCACGTCTTATGCTTGATCCAAAGGTTAGAACATCATCCATACTTGATGTGAAAGCAGATTGAATATGTAGACTTTCTTAATCTATATGCACTGATGTGGAACTCTAATGTTTACAAGGAAAGTTTGTTGCAGAGGCTATTTCATTGATTTTTGCCAATACAAATGTACCTGTTACAGTTAAATGTCGAATTGGCGTGGATGATCATGATTCCTACAATGAATTGTGTAAGGTCCTTTTTTAACAACATTCTTTGTCCATTCACATCTAAAAGATGAAAAATTCTTTTGTATTTTGTTCATACCTGTGGAGGAAGCTTGCAGGATTTAAAGATCATGGCACACCACAAGCCTTGGCCATAGGGCTTGTAGTGGTATCTTCAAATGGCCCACCATCACCATTAGGAATCACTGACAGGAATCACATCCAACCTTTGAGTGAAATTTAGGAAAAGTTCTCCTTCTGCCATGATCTTGTAGTCGCCCAGCATCTTCTTTGCTTTTTTATGCATATCTGATCTGGATTTTATTTCTCATCATACCTTAAAATGGTCTTCGATTTTCTCTTGTAATTCTGCACAGGAAAGGATTTTGAATCACCCTCCTTTGGTTCTAAAAGTGACATTGAGCTAGTCGTTTTCATCAATCTGCCTTCCATTGGTTGGTTAGTCTGCACAGGTAGGCTACACCCATCTCCATATACAAACGTTTAGGAAGATGGATAGGTAGCTCCTTTATGTTACCCCACCATCACTTTTCTGAGCAATCCCTTTTGTTTAATGCTTGGTGATTCTTATTGATTTAGTTAGTGAGCACAATCAATCCATTCTCTAAGTTAAATATTCTATAGGGGTACAACTTATAAACTTCCGTTTGGTTTGGAGTTCTTCCCATTGAAGAAAACTATCCAATGTACTTTGGTTCTGTGTTTGGTAAAAAGATTGTGTAGTTATCAAATTGCCCTCAGTAGTTCTTGATAGAATATCCCTTAACCCCAACGTCTGCAAATTCTTGATGTACATATTTGAGAGTTGGAATCTCCATATGCTAACTTTTTGAAATTCTGTCCAGTTCCCACCATTGGAAACAAAAATGCTTGACCATTCATTTCTACCATTGCCACCGGTAATCTTTCCCCATCAAACTTCCCTTTAAGCTTGAAATAACACTTTACTCTGTTGACCCACTACAGGTGTCCTCTTCAGTAAATTGGTAATGTTGAGCTTCCTCCAAAAATCTTTTCTCGCAGCAATCCTTGGATCCAATTTTGACACATCTCCTAATATTGTTCCTCATCCATTCCCTCCATTAACTCCTCTTACCACTTTGCATCTGCCAAATGTTAGTTTAGTTTCCTTGTCAAATTTGTTATATGCATCCATCAAGATGATACAAAAGACTTTGGTTCAAGTGTTTTACTTCCAAATCTATTTACCCGAGAGAAGTTAAGATTTTGCATTGTTGAAGAGTTCAAATCGACTAGAGATAAGACCAAATTATAGTTTACTATAGTATATAAGTAGGCGCAAACCTTACTTTACAAACTAGTTTTGTGAGATTGAATTAGGCTTAAATTCAACTTTCTTAAGATGGTATCAAACCTAGCTTTGTGTTAGTTTCGTGTCACCTGTTATTAAGGGTTCCCTCTTAGTCTCAAGCTTGTGTCACCTGCTATTAAGGGTTCCCTCTTAGTCTCAAGCTTGAGATCTCTAGTCCTCAGTGTGAAGGGGTATGTTGAAGAGCCCACATCAATTAGAGATAAGGCCAAATTACAGTATATAAGTGGGTGCAAAAGGGACAGATTCAATAACTTTTTCCAGGGAAAAGTCCTGGGAAAAGTCACGTAACTTTGTGCAATTTTTAACTGGTTTCTTTTTTATATATATATATATATATATATATATATATATATATATATATATATATTTTGGAAAATTGAAGTTGGTCATTCAACACATGAAAATTGAGCAAACTTACGTAACTTTACTAGGGAAAAATTCACTGAATCCGTCCCTACAAACCTCACCTCACAAACTGGTTTTGTGAGGTTGAGTTATATGTTAAATCCTCTTTCTTAAGAGTCATAGTGCTTTATGCTTTTACTATTTTTATAACAAGGAAGCCCCTATTAGAATCTGAGGGTTGAATGGTTGTTATACTTTTTTTATTGTGTTTTGAGTTTGATTGCTGGTCAGTAAGATGGTTACATTTTGTGAAACAATTGTCCTCAAAGGGATTGCTACGTGATTAGAAGCAATACTTTGATGTTAGGTCATGATATCTTTAAAATAATTGTGCATTTGTTGTTGCGGTTACATATTAACCTTCACTTTTGTTGTCTCTCAGGTGATTTCATTTACAAGGTTTCTTCTCTATCACCTGCTAAGCATTTCATAATCCACTCAAGGAAGGCACTGCTTAAGGGCCTTACCCCAGCTGAAAATCGGAGTATTCCTCCCCTGAAGTATGTGCCAGAGTACTGAGATTTGATTTTTATAGTCATTTAATATAGGATTGGAGATGATACACACTTTTTAGTGCAGATATGAATACTTTTATGGCCTCTTACGAGACTTCCCTGACTTAACATTTACAATCAATGGGGGTATTACTAGTATTGATGAGGTGAGTTGTTATCTAATTGTTCATTCTATTTCAATGGGAGTTGGTATTCATTATAGAGAAATTTTCTGCTATATATTATATATTATCATCCAAAATAATCCCTGTATTTAACGTTCACAATTATGATGCATGGGCATTGACATTGTGCACAAATTTCTAAAACTTAAAGGACATAGCAACTGCACACACATATTGTTGGGCATGTATTTGATATGTGAAAACACGTCACCAGTATTGTGCATTCTTGCTATATAAACCCATTGAAGAAGCATCTCCATCTTCAAGATAAGCGCTAGGGAAAAATCATCACTTGACTTCTAAAAGTCAAGATAAGACTCCAAGGTAGAAGATCATTCTCTTAAGTGTCTCAAACTGACAAATTTCATTTGTGATTCAAAAGTTATTTACAAAGAGAGGGAGTGGCTGGCTATATAGACAATTAAGATAAGCTTGGCCGAAAATTATAAAGAGAAAAGAGAGGGAAATTTCAGAAATTAAATTCCTAGATCTAGATGAAGGGTCAAGGTCATCTCCATGATTGTGTCTCATTCTCCACACTTGCGTCACTTTCCCTGTTTGAATGTCCTTGACCTTACCATGTCTAGTCTTTGGCCAAACTTCACATGGGCCTATGATGGGCTTGAGGTGGTTGCCACATGCTTCTTGCTTCCTTGCATTCCTTTGGCTGCATCCAGTAGCTCCTTTTGAGCTGGATATGGCCTAATAAAGGCTAAGTTAAAATTTCTATTTGCACCTACTTTTTGAAATAAAAATAAAAGGATAAATTGTACAATTGGAGTCTAAGAAATTCCCAAAATAAAGAAGCTACAAAATTATTTTTGTGAGCAAGAACATCTTCTCTTGTCATGCTTATAGTTATCCTCTTTAGAATGATGCTTCTTTGCCCTTTTTCTTTATCCCCCATTCAGGCACTCATCATACATTATGTACTTAAATAAACTAGACTTATTACAGTGTTTTAACAATTATTAACTTCTTTTCCCATTGTGTTGCTTGTTATAAAAATTGAGAAAACTCTGGATCATTTTATATTTTATATAAATGAATCAATCACTGTACTATGATAGTACACTAGAACAAATTAATTTATGTTGGAGATCCAATATTGACTAGAAATATGACCAAATTATAATATATAAGTAGGTATAAACCTTATCTTGCAATTCGATTTTGAGGTTGAGTTAAGTCCAAGCCTACACTTTCCAAGGTGGTATCCGTTTGTTGAGTCTATTGTATCATGAGTTATTAGACAATCAATGAATATTTGTTGTAGGGGTTGACCATAGTATTTTATTTCTTTCAAAAAAATGAGTTGGACCGAACAACCTGACCTAAACCAAACATTACAACGGAATATTGAACTAGACAACCCTACCCTTGTTGAATTGGCAACTTCCTTGAATGTCGTGCAATCCTGCTATTTTTCCTGTTGCGCCACTGCTATTGCCGCTGACGCTACAATCGTCACCTCTGCCTCCATTGCCTCTGTCTCTGTTGCTGCTGCTGACTGCAAGTCAACCCTACCCACATTGAACTAGCACCCTCCTTCACTATGTTTTGTTGTTATTTAAAGTTTTGAACTTGTAATTTCTGGTTTTCAATTTGATTTTGTCGTCATTTGAATTTCTAGACATGATATTATTATTAATTATGATTATCTTTCATTATTTTTGCATTACAATTATTTCTTTGGCTTTTATAAAATTATATATATATATATATATATATATTATTTTTTTTTTCTTGTCTGTGATGCTTCCGCCATAAACTGTTAAGGCTTCTGGTATATTTTCATACAAGAATTTTGGGTCCCGAAAATTTTCCATTATCTGGTATCAATAACATTGTTAGTAATCCTAGAGCAGACAATCACAAGCTTGTGTTGGATATTGACGAATAGAAGCTTGGATTAAGGCTTTGTGAGGATGAGAAAGTTGCTTGAGAGCGATCACGAGAAATGATTAAGGATTTGCTTGAGGACCTTTTCAATTTAATGCCATCACCATTTTTTAATGGGGAACTTCGTCACTGTCACTGTTCAACTGGCCCATGGTCTGACTGGGTCTCCTTGATTTTTCTTATGTCAGCCCTTGATGCATCTTTATTGCACACTGTAACCCATGTCTGGATGTACGTCAAGTGCCTCATGTGATCTTTATGCATGCTCAAATAACTTTAATTGTTTCTGTCATCTTTTCCTTAGTTGGTGCTACGGCAACAGAATCCAAACATTTCATATATTCTTTCTTGTGAGACTTATATCCATCTGAACATGCTCATTTTTACTACACCCATCTTTCTTTCATGTTGTCCTTTTAAAGTTCAACAATCAGTAACATATAGTATAGTCATATGTATAACGTTATGGTAAAACTTGCCTTTGGGTCTGATAGGTACTTTATGATCACAAAAAAAAATTCTTGATGCATATAGTATATGCATAATTAATTATATTCCTTTTTGCTTTGATGTTGCTTTATAATGGTCACTATCTTGTATAAATTCAGTGCTATACCTTCGTGAATTTTACTTGTGGCTCTGCTGCTATTAGTATAAGGCCATTTGAGATCATTCCAGTCTCTTTAAAGTCAATATAGAATTCCATGTACAAAAGTCATTATTATATTGTTCAAGCTATCATTTGGATTCTTATGGGTTTGGTATGTTTTTTTTTTTTTTTTGTGCTAAAATTCTTGTAACTGGATTTTATAGTTTTGATGTATCTGATGTTTAAGATGCCAAATAATTTCTTTCCTCCTTCCCAGTTTTTTGATGGTTAAGTGTACTCATGAATGTAATGAATCTTTAGGCTTTTTGTAGCTTTGAAATTGGTGTTCTAATCATAAGGTGTTTATTATTCTCATGCTTCTGTTCGTGAAATTCAACTGTAGGCCGACGGAGCTCTAAAGGCCGGGGCCCATGGTGTTATGGTTGGACGTGCTGCATACCATAAGTAAGTGTCAAATACAAAGTATTCATCTATTGCCCCTTTTGCATGTGTGAAGTTTCAAATGCTTTCAAACATCAGGAGTCTTTTATTTTTGTCTGACTGGAGGTTTTATTCCCCCGATGAACGAAGGCACGTGACTGTTTGTTTTACAAATTTGCATTGAAGTTAATGCAATTGTACTGTTGCTAGATGGAATTCCCAACTGATAGGTACATGTTCAGAAAACATGCAATTAGTAGAACGAAAAAGAGGAAATTTTGTTGAATATCCGGATCAGTGGACTTGTGGTCAAGTCCTTGTAGATGAACGAGACATTTGTATAGGGATGCCGTTGTAACGTAACAAATGGTTAGTTATGTATAAAAACACCTTTAGGGTATGAAGGAGAATACATTTTGTGCACACACATCTGTGAGTACCTATATGTGTGGGTTTCTGTTAATGGTGAAGGTGAAGTAGTGCGTTTAGTGCTTAGCAGGACTTAATGAAGGGAGCGGTGGGAAGTAGGAAAACTGGTGGAGAAAGTATTTGGATTCTCTGCTGGGTTTTTTTGTGCTGTTCCTTTACTGTGCATTCATAATACACTGATTATCACTAATTTTGACGTTTTAAAATATATTAAAAATATATTTAAAATATCAATACAATGTATTTTTAATGTTCAGCAGAAAGCAGCACAAAAAAAAACTAGTAGAGAATCTGGACTCTTGGAGAAAGTATATAACAATTATTACAGAATTCCGCAAAGCAAAGGATATTATATAGCTAACCGATCAACTAATCTGCTAATTGACAAATCCATCTGTCAGACTAACAACAATTGTGTAACCAGAAAAATTACTGTTATTTGTTACTGACTGATTCAAGCCCCATTGTTATCAATGGAGATTTAATTCTAATGAAGTATGAATATCTTTTGAGGAGTTGTGTAGTTCTGTTATCATGTAAAGAACCACTTATCCTAATTTCTAGATTAGGTTGATGCGTAGAAATAATTATTTCTCTAATTATGTTTTTTCTGTTGTTTGAACTTTCTTAAAGCGGCTTTTATAAATGGATACTTTGTTGCTTGAATAACCATTGTTAATAATTTCAACAGCCCTTGGCATATTTTGGGACATGTTGATGCTGCAATTTATGGTGCACCAAGTAGTGATCTTACACGTCGTCAGGTCCAGTCACTGAAATTTTGAATTAGAATGGATTATTCTGATATTTTACTAACATGGCACAATTTGAGCATACTAATTTTTATTTTCATTCTTTTTCTTATTTCATAAAGGTTCTTGAGAAATATCAAGTATATGGGGACTCAGTATTAGGACAATATGGACTCGGCCCAACTGTGCGAGACATTGTAAAGGTGGTAACAGACAAATAACCCATTCGTTGATTGCAAAATTTCTAATATCAAGGAGAGTTTCTCTATAGTATTATATAAACTCATTTAACATATGATAAAACCATATTCTTTTATATATACACATGGCTTTAACTATAGTTATATGCACTGGAGGATTTTTTTTTTCCTTAACCCTTTGTTCCTCCTCCCATTCATTTGCATGAAGCAAGTTGTTTATATATCTATAATATTATATTTTTTACGTCTACTTATAATTTGCTGTTACCGTATGAATGTCATGTTTGCTGCAGCCTTTACTTGGTTTTTTCCATTCTGAGCCTGGGAATGGACTTTGGAAGCGCAAAGCAGATTCTGCAGTCCAAACTTGCACGGTATAATTTACTATGAAAAACCTCCTATTATTTGAATGCTTAGACAATATTTCACTTTCTATTTAGATGAAGTTGTCAATGTCCAGGACAATGAAACTTCAATCATTAAGCAAATCTTACAGATTCTTCTTAATTCACTTTTATTTTCCCTGCTTTCCGGTCATGGAAGGAAAAGATGCTGTTATGTGTTAATTATCTTATAAAAGAAACTTAAACACCTATAATTTAGGAAGTCAACAACCTTTCTCACCCTCCCTTTCAACTTTATTACCAATAAGCCAAGCTTAGTAACATAGATTTCTCTTTTGTATACAAGGTACTTTTCTGTGATCTCACCAGTATCTTGTTGCATAGTGTTAAATCATCTCTCTCCTTCTTTGTGTACAGTAACTGTCATTTTATACTTCAGTTGTTGTTGCATTCCTTCAAAAACTAACTGATCTTTTAACTATGCAGACAATTAAACAATTTTTTGAAGAAACCCTGGTAGCAATTCCTGACTCGGTCTTGGATTCACCTGTTGCGGAACCACAATATGGCCGTGGAGATCTCTTTGCTGACATACACAACTTGCTACCTCCACCATACACAAGAGAAGAAAATGTCATATAAATGCATCCATCTGATATTTATTATAGGCAACTGACTCACATGTAACCCATTGGATGAAAAAACTTGTAGTGAAAATTAGGGGACTGCAATTCTCTGTGATTTGATTTTTTTATTAATGATTTTGATCAAATATGTGTTGTGTTAGCATCACTTTAGATGAATTTTGGGTAGTTCTTATTGCCCATGTTACAAGATTAGACCAACATGGCATTATTTGAGAAAAAAAGGGACTTGGAAATGTTTTGCAACTCTCATTTTTCTGATCCTTATTAGCAAGCATTTCATGTAGCATCCTCAATAACGTTTGTCGTTGGCTTTTTCAACCTACAATCCGTAATTTCTACATGTGTTATTATAATATTTAAAACGATTAAATATGATTTTAGTTCTTTAATTATAAATAAAACTTGACATTAGTCTTTCTTTGAAATTTTTGTTTAATTTAGTTCTTTATTTTTAGAAATGTGTGGATTTAATTTTTTTTAACGAAATTTTCTTAAATTTATTTGATATTTTAAACATATATTTTGAATTAACATTGAAGTGAAAATGTGTCAAATATGTAAATAACTTAGAAATGTGTTAAATAAATTTAACAAAATTTGACTAAAAAAATTAAATTTACATATTTTTTTAAAAAAATAGACTAATTTTTATTTTTATTGAAAGTTAAAGGAAAAAAGATATATTTAATTTTTTTTAAATGATCATTTTTAAAGATGATTTTTGGATTATTTTATTCTAAACATCTAAAACAAGTTTTAGAATTTTCGAAACCCATGATTTCGAACTAGGATTTCTTAAAAGGGAAATTTTGGAACATAATTTATATAATAAGAATTCCATGACAATTTTTTCGAAAATAAATTTCGGAACAAACTTTTTATAATAGAATTAACTAGCTTTTTTAAAACAAAAATACATTTCTTAAACTTATTAGAACTTGAAACACGTGAGATATTTTCTAGAATAATCTTTCTTTTATTATATACTATATACACGACTTCTGGGAACAAGTTTTCATAACAAGCTCCCAATCAAGCTTGGTCAACAACAACGATGGTGCACCGATTGAAGGTACATTAGTCTTTTTTGTTTATATCAGGATGCACTTACAAATCATGAGAGTGCACGAAGAAAAAGCCTTTGTCATGATTCATGAATGAGATAAGGTTTTCTCGGTGGGTAATTCTTCCTGCACTTCCATAATTTCATCTTGCACCGTCATATATTTGAAAATTCTAATTTTATTCTCTAATTTGGAATTTGCATTCCGAGTTCCATGGAAGATTCGAAAATGTATAATTTAAAATATAGATTGTAGATTCTGAAATATATAATATAAATGCATTTTAAATTGTAGAAGACGAGGAGAAAGAAAATTAAAAGAAGAAAATAAAAACAAATAAATTATTTCACAAGTATTCGGAAATACAGTTTAAGATGAATGGAAATGAAAGAAGACCTTGTCATTCATGTTCAATGAAGATGAAGGGTGTGTTCTTATGTGGGTGATGATTGAGAAAGAGAATGATTGATTTGAATTGATTAGAAAGTGATATTTATGTTATTCTTTTTATTGGATTTAGAGGTGATAATGGAGTATATTTGAGAGTAATAAAGTTTGCCAATCGTTATATATTATATATAAAAATGTGAAAATCTAATGTAATTTTTAAAAAATATATTAATGATAATTTGATTGATTGTTGAAAAAATCATACTCATCGTTATTAAATTTAAGGGTTTAATTACTCGTATAGTACCCAGTTTGGGGCTAGTGTGTCAATTAGGTACCCGGTTTTAAAAAAGTGTCAATTGTATCCCAACTTTTGAAAATTGCTTCAATTAGGTCCCTTTCAGACATAGTTGACTAACGCCGTTAGTCAACATGCCACGTGTCAATATGTGATTTTCTTTATTTTTTTTAAATTTTAATTTTTTTTTAAATTTTTAAATTTTTAAATTTTTAAATTTTTTTTAAAAAAAAAATTAAAAATGCCACGTGTCAAGTCCCTGTGTGTGACACGTGGCATTGTCAGTGCCACGTGGCATTGCAATGCCGTGTCAGTATCACTATCAGATGTCATTGTGTTGATTTCGATTTAGTCCCCATTTATGTTTTTTTGTATTAATTTAGTACCTACTTATGTGTATCTGATTCAATTTTCACCTAATATTTTTTAATAATTAAAATATTTTTTTATAAAATTAAAAGTATTTGATATTTATATTAAAATTTAGTGGTAAAAGTCATTTTATTAAGTCATTTTTAATAAAAAAGAATTAGTATAACATTCATACCAATAGAAATTTTGATTTAAAATTAGTAAGAGACAATATTGTTTTATTTTGAAAAAAAATAAAAAATTAACAAAAAATGAGTACTTAATAAAAAAGTAATTAATAAAGTAATATGTTAAAAAGTCGTTTTTAATAAAAAATATTAGTATAACATTTATACAAATAATAAATTTGGTCTGAAATTGAGAGAAACATTATAAATATTAGTACTTAATTTTGTAAAAATATTTATACTTAATTATTTTTAATCTTATAAAAAATGGATTACAACAATATTTTACCACACTAATTGACACGCTAACCCCAAACTGGGTACTATACGAGTAATTAAACCTAAATTTAATGAATATTATATTGATTTTATATTAAATAATTGTAACTTTTCATTCAATATAGGTTTAAAGTCACCATTCACACAACTTCCTCAATACTTGAGTGACCATAATGTCAATTAACTGAAAAATGTAGTTTACATGATCTCACATATTCAAAAATCCCCATAGCTTTTCATATTTCTATGCTTGATCTACCCTCTCATCACTTGTACTAAAAACGAGAGAATTATCTCAATGTTTGCTCAAGCTAAAAACTATGACTTTAGTAATTTAGACTTTAGAATGATGAGGATATCACATTCATTTTTTAATATAACTCCTTTATTTTTAAAATTCTCAATTTAACATGAATAAGAGGCGATCAATTTGAGATATATAGGAATTGGGATATAAAAACATGCATAGAAAATTTGTTATTGATGATAAGAAAGAAGTAAAAAGAAGAAAAGGAGTTGTTCTATTTATGGCAACAACATTGGTGTTTAATACATTTACAAACCATATCGATGGAAAACCAATCGAGTGGACAAATCGGTGGTTGCTTTGATGCATTCATACATAGTATTCTCAATTTCATTTCCTGAACTCAAAACCAAAGCCATCATCATAACTCCTAGGAACACTATCTTTACCTTCATCATCTTCAAATCTATTCTACAAAACTTTTTTTTTTTTTTCTTTTCTTTTCTAGTTCTATAGGAGATCATGCAATAGCAACCCTATTTATACACACTTCCTCAATACATTCGAAAAACCATTAATGTCTAAAACTGAAAACCTATTCAATATTTCATGTAGAAACAAAACATTTAATAATTAAACTTGAGACCATTAAAGTCTTCAATTTATTACCACTTGTTTCAATTTAAAACTTATTAAACGTCGTGATTTTAAATTTAAGTTGACAATTAGTAGCCTTTTGTTTTTTATATTAAATGTTTTTATTGTTGTAAATTGCATTAATTATATATAAATGGGTTAAATATGTTTTTGGTCATTTAATTTTTGGTGATAATTAGAATTAGTCGCTCATGAAAACTTTAGTCCAATTTAGTCTCCAAACTTTAGAAATGTGTGGATTTAGTCCTTTTAACCATAGATTTAGTGATATTTATTTGACATTTCAAACGCCTTTCATGATAACATTTGAGTTGTTTATACTGTTTGACACTTTCTACTTTAGTATTAGCGGAAACACGTATTCGAAACGTCAAATAAACTTATCAAATTTTGGTTAAACGGACTAAATTCATGGTTAAAGGGACTAAATTCACACGTTTCTAAAATTGAAGGACTAAATTAAGTCAAAGTTTCAAACAAGGATTAATTCTAATTTTTTGTGAAAGTTAAAGAATCAAAAATATGTTTAACCCTATATAAATTATCTTTAAGATTGTTTGATATTCAATTTTGACACATCTCCTAATATTGATTTAGTGAGAACCTAGAAAATGACTTAAGAACAATGGTAGTTTTTTTTAATAAAAACAAAACACTATATTATTTTAATAATAAGTAGTCTAGACTATAAATAGATTCCTTGAAGTTCATTTTATATAAAATCACCATATTTGTAGAAACCTCTTTTAAAGTTCTCTGCCTTATCTATGTTTTAGAAAATTATTAATCAGATAATACTATTAATAATAAAAGTATGAAATAATGTGATAATAATTATTAGAACAATAATATATATATATATATATATATATATATATATATATATATCAACGAATATTAATCAGAGATCCAATAATTCTTATAACAATAAGAGATAAAAAGTAGATGAGGGAACGAGTAGAAATAACTTGGGTTGAGGCACACATAACGCTATGCTTAGATAGAAAACACCCCTACTGCACAGGACATAACAAAATCATATGCGATTCTCTCCCAAGATACAACAATCCGTTAGATCAATCGAGTGTAGCGAAGGATCTATAAAGCTTATGAACATCATTGTTTTAAGAGATAGTATAGAGAAGAAAAGAAGAATACTTTTGAGAAAACTATAGTGTTTTTGTTATGTCTTTTCCCATATACCTAGGTGGTACCTATAAGTAGAAAAGGGAGACATAAGAGTCAATTGTAATAAAAATTATAGTTGTTAACCATAAATAACATTAACTCATCAAATTAAAAGTCCATCAAAATATTAGTAACCATAAAATAATATTTTAATTATATATTTTTTAAATATATTAAAATATTTCCAACATTCTCTAGGTTTATGATCGTCTCACCCATTTGTTTAATGATCAGATATCGCCTAAGTGATTAGAGCATCGAGTTCTACAAGGGTAGCTTATCAGAATCTACAATCGAGTAAGTTGGCATTTTACCATTTTCTCTAGGCTCAAATATGTTTTCTCCTTGCATGTAAGACTTATGTGCTTACGCGTACCTTTGAAGTTTTCAATAGGAGTCTCCACTGATCAATGATTATAATGGTATGACCTGATAATTCTTGTGATGTTTCTGTGTGTAGATAAAACACCCTACGAAATTGAAGGTGCTTTGGTGTTCTAGGAGCTGCTAGAACTATCTTATAGGTGAGGAAAGCTAATTCTTATTTTTGCATGTTGAGGTTGTTAATTTGTTGTTGCCAATTGAGAACTTTTTTTTTTGTGTTTTAGGTTATGAAATGTTGATTTCCTTTTTTTGGGGTGATGAATGATATGATTGAGCTGTTAAGTTGAGATTGAACTTGTGTAGTATATTTAATTATGCAAAATTTTGTGTAGCATGTTTTGTAGTAGTGAAAATCATAGAATCTTGACTTTATGCGTTATTGAGAATACCTTTGTGAGATCTTTGATTTAAGTAGTATGACACTGGTTGAGGTAAGAAGCATGAAATTTCTTGTCATTAAAAGGTTTATTATGTGGAAGTTGGCTCAAGGAGTGCAAATTACTTAAATAAAAGCTCAAAAAAGGAAGATTGGTGTTTTTTGATACCGTCGGGTGCCAATGTCATGTCGTTAGATGCTGCTTATTTAATTTAAATCCTGTAGCTTTAAAGGTGCTTGCGATGGGTGTATCCTAGACTCGTTAGGTGACACAAGCTGTGTTGGGTGCCACCTAGCTACCATTGGTCGCTTGGGGTGGCAAAACGAGTCAACCCGACTCGTTTTGGCTCGGCCTGTCCTTGGACCATAAAAAATAAACCGAGTTGACCAGCCACAAAATAACGGGTCAGAAAATGCAACGCGATCCGCCCTTTTTCCTAAAATTTTCTAATTCTTTTTGAAATTTTTTATTTTTAAGATTCAATTGTATTTGTATTTTGAAATAAATATTTAAAATATATTCAAACATATATATATATATATATATATATATATATTCTAAGCTTTGAATTGATTAATTAATATTTTTGATAGAATAAATAAAAATAATTATTATATTTACATGTTAAATTATTCTATTATAACTAATAATTGGAACTTAATTTGTAAGTATTAATGATTTAAATTATTATAGTATTATATATTTACTAAAGTATAATATAGAAATTTTAATCATTTTATTATTTTTATTTTAATTTTTAATTAAAAAAAATAGTACAGCGGGCCAGGGCGGGCTGACCTACCAATTTGGAGGGCTGCACGGGTCGAACCAAAAAAGGTTTGCAAGTTTAAAATTTCAACATGGCACGTCCCATTGGCGGGCTTGTGGGGTTGCTCGTGGGTGACGACCCATTTTGACACTCTTACTCGACGCCAGTCTTTCAATGATTTCTCTAGTTGGGGTGCATTGGACGGTGATAATTTGTGTTGGGCGGTAATTGGAAAACTTCTAATATACATTTTAAATTGTATAAATGATTATTCGGAGTATATAAGTATATAAATGAATGTATTTTGAGTTTGCTTTAGGGCTTCCAAATTCTTGAGCTGCCCCTAATGGAAGATAGTCTATCACAAGTGCAAAATTTTCAAGCAGTCTGACATCAATGCATTTTATCCAGATAATTGAGTATAGAAGAGTCTTTATTGTTGTGACTTGTGTTTCATAACTGTTTGGATTACTTCGTATGTTGATACAACATGTTTAATTGATATATGATGTTTCTTTTGCAAATCACCTTACCCTTGTGTGTTTGTTGGTGTTGTGGTCTATTGTTTTCTTCTTTTAGCGATGATCACCTCATTGGTGTGAGCAGATGGAGAGACATCTCTTGTGGATGAGAAGCCAGTAGTCTGAGCGATATAAGATCATGTGATAAAGATATTGTGTATCTTCTACTTTTATTTATATTGATAGAGATATTATATATTTGATTCTCTTTTATTATTATTATTATTATTATTATTATTATTATTATTATCAAATATTATGTTTTATTAGGTTTTACTTTTTTCTTTGATGGAACATTGTACTTTCTATATTGAACAAGGTCTTAATAAATCAATAAACAAGGTCTTTTTGAGTTGTTTTCACCAAACATTTTTTGTACGCATTATTCTTTCTCATTACTTATCCATATTAACATCATGTTAGATATAGTTATAGAATAGAACCATAATATTGAAGCTTAGGATGTATGTGTTATATTACTATACTTCTATCTTTTGGATGATTGTACTAATATACAAGATCTTTTAAAATATTTGTTTTCTCTAAATATTATAATTAAATATTTTATTTTAGTAGTATCATGCTATTAAAATGTAGTATAACATAATGATAAAACTTGTCTTTGAGTTGGATAGGCCTTAATTCATGTAGTATGATCATAGAAGGAAAAAAATGCTCTTAATTATCTTATAAAAAGGACTTAAATGCCTATACTTTGGAAATAATTAGTTAGCTCATAATTCAGAATGTTCTTTTTCTTTTTCTGATTCTTCTTATTAGCGTTTCGTGACATGTTTGTTATTGGATTTAAACTTTCTAGATGCATCCTTGTAATTTTAAAAATGATTTCATTAATGTGATTTCTGAATATCATATGTTCCGAAAACTTCTACAATAACTTTTCTGAAAATTTTCATAACATGATTTTTGAAATAGAATTTCTGGAACAGAGTTGTTCAAAAAGGATTTTTGAAATAAAATTTTCAAACATTTTTTTCAAAACATGTAAAATTAGAGATGTTAGCAGGACGAGTAGGGTAGGAGTAGTAAGTCTCCCATACCCTACCCGCTGGGAGTAGGGTAGGAGTAGGGTATCCGTTATGTGAGTACCCGCATAATTTTTTAATATCCACGGATACCCGCAAGTATTTTAAAAAATAAAAATAAATATTTAACAACATATTTTAATCGCAAAATTCAAATAAAGTACAATACATAACATTTATAAATTTTAAACAAAGTTCAAATAACCTATTTAAATAGTGTTGAATGACAGTTTACAAAAAAATGATTTTTTTTTTAAAACTAATTGATAAAAAAATAACTCATTCAAAATCACTATGTTAATATTTTAATCATACTTTTTTTAAAATTTAAATTAGAGTATAGCGGGTACGGGTATCCACGGGTATGGATACTATGATATTCGTACCCGTCCCGATATTACTCACGAATATCCATTTACAATATCCATCTCCTATCCGTTACAGATTTTATCCACGAATACTCGCAGGTACATATTTTTTTGACATCCCTAAATAAAATACATTATGAATGAGTTTTTTAAATCCTTTCTAAAATAAGTTACTCACAATAAACTTTTTTAAACAAAATTTTTATAACAAATTTCTTAAATATATATTATATCTTTTTTAACGAGCTTTTTAAAAGAAGTTTCTAATCAAACCTATAGTTTTACCCTGTCTCTCTCTCTTTTTTCTTTTTCCTTCTACCCATTCTTTTTCTTCTTCACAAAGATTGTTCCAGTGATGACAATAAAATGATAGAAGATACTTTAATTTTTTGCTTGTAGTATGGGGGGTGCACTTAGTAATCATGAGAATGTATGAAGAAAAAGCCTGTCATTGCATGGAAGTTTTTGGACGCTGAAATGAAGGGGGTCTTTCTTCCTGTACCTCCAAAATTTCTTCTACACCTCCAAAATTTCTTTAAATTCCCATAAAATCCTTTGATTATTTAAAGAAACCCGTGGACACCACACTCCAAATTTATGTCGACTTCTGGAAGTCAAAATATATAACTTCCGAAAGTCAAAATATATAATTTTTGGAAGTTAAAATATATTACCGAAAGTTGGTTTCCGGAAGTCAAAATGTATAACCGGAAGTTTACTTTCGAAAGTCAAAATGTATCACCGGAAGTCGACTACCGGAAATCAAAAATTATCACCAGAAGTCGACTTCCGTAAGTCAATAAATTAATTTTATTTTAAATATTTTTAATTCTTTTTAAAATTTATGTTTTCTAACTATTAATTGTTTTTTAGTTTATTATTTATTATTTTATTTCTTTTTTACGTTTTCATATTTCTTAATCTATATTTAAAAAAAAATATTAATATCTATATATATAATTTTATTTTTATTTAATATACTGAAAAATAAATATAAATATAAATAAGTAAAATTAAAATAATATTAAACTTTAAATAAAAAGAACAAAAAAATAAAAAATTTATTCAGCTTCATTTAATTTTATTTAATATTAATCTTAATCAGAGACCCAATAATTTTTATATAAATAAAAGATAAAAAGTAAATGAAGGGACATTACTTTTCTACTCGATTAAGACGGTTCATTTCAAAAACAGTTTGTTCATTTTTTAAATATTGCATCTTCAAAATATATATCCTTATAAATATTTTAATTTTTTAACAATTCTATCCTTTTCAATTTTATTATAATTAATTATTTTTAATTTAACCCTTATTTATGTTGCTTAATCTTTTTGCATAATTTTTCTTTATAAATTTTTATCCTTTCCAGCTTATTTGTTTATTTTTAAAAATTAGTTTTACTAACATAAAAAATTTAATTTAAATATAACTAGTAAAAATAGATGTGTTATGTACACGTGTTCACTTTTTTCTATAATATCAAATTTTTTTAGTAATTATAAAATGATTTTCAATTATTCAAATAAAAAAAATATTATTATACTATAAAATAAATTTTAGGAAAAGGTAATTACAAAAAAAAATAATTTTTATTATAAATATTTATTTCATTGTGTGAATGATTTTTTTATTAGGAATAATTATTTTATATAAAAAATCAGTTACTAAATAATTATAACTGACAAAAAACAATTGTGTAAAAATTTATATTGTAAGCCCCTTTTCTGTGCTATAGAGTTTGGGTCTGGCCTTTTCGGAGGCCCAAGGCCCTGCCCTACAGAAGGACCCCATACCCTACATTGTCCACTCATTTGGCCCTTGTCCCCTTCACAGAAGCAGCTTCTCTTCCTCAAAACACTCTTGGCTAAAGCAGAAGTCCTCTGCTAGGGCACGATGAATCTTCCCCGTCGAGCTAGCTAAGTTGTTTTGGCTTTCAAGTAAGTAAGAATCTGTGAACTTTCTCGGTCTTCCCTTTCTTCCGCTTTTGGACACATGAGTTTGGTTGGGATCTAACCCCGTACCTTTGTTTGGTCCTGGTTTCGTGGTTGCAGCTCGCTGTAGTAACTCCAGGAGCTGTGGTGTCCTTAGTTCGAATCTGTTGTTTAAGTTGCTCTCAAAAACAGAGGTAAGGGGAGCTATGTGTTTAAGTTTTAAAGTTATCGTGGCATGCTTATGTTCTGTTCCATGTTGTGGGTGCTCGTATGGTGTTGAGTCGTGAAAATAAATGGTTGGCTATGTTCTGTATGTTGCTCAGTGTCGTTTTCTTGTCTTGCATGGGTGTTTGGGGGTAGATCTGGGCGGTTTCCGCCATTGCATGTGGGTGGACAGTGGTGAACTCTGCTATTTTCGCCCAAGCGAGCTCGTCTCGCCTAGGCGAGAGTATCAGAGCACTCACCGCCACGAGAACTCGCCCAGGCGACCAGTCCGTGTTCTGAGCGACGCCATGTCTCGCTCAGGCGAGGAGGTCTCGCTTGAGCGAGAAATCGTGGAGATCCCACGTTGCTCATCTCGCTTGAGCGAGAATGCGCTGCATCTGGAAGGTCAGCGTCTCGCCTAAGCGAGTGTGCGAGTGGGGGTCATGTTTCCTTGGCTGTTAAATGATTTATTGCATGCATTGTTTTGATTATTCCTCCTAAATATGATGTACGTGAATGTGCTTGGGTGTTTGGGTTTTTATGAATGAAACTGGCATGCTTGGTATGAGATTGATCATGGAGTTGTGGTTTCGTGATGTTTTAACATGAGGATTGTATGTATGAGATCAACGTGGTGGTTATGGTATGAGAAACATGATTATGATGGTGAGATAGGCGTAATTCCATGAGTCTCGTGGGGAGACTTCATGGTGGCGTGTGATAGGCGTAATTCCATGAGTCTCGTGGGGAGACTTTATGGTGGCGTGTAGTGTATATATTAAGATAAGGATTCAAGTAAGGATTGCATCCCGAAACTCTAAAGGGTCAGTGAGTCTCAAGTAGAGCAAACTGACCCAAGTGGTGAGAGTAG
>Ga0209589_1005500_pt1 | contig 21493 bp, 20 predicted proteins | sample CowpeawhiteBW_FD_187525 | JGI IMG/M metagenome (GOLD analysis project Ga0209589, IMG submission 187525) | Root nodule microbial communities of legume samples collected from California USA - Cow pea white BW (SPAdes) (version 2) | ecosystem: Host-associated > Plants > Roots > Nodule | place: USA... | reverse complement strand
CAAATCTAGATTCATAGCTTCACTTTTGGTTCAGGGTGCAGAACAAAAGGGCATATAAGATTTAGTGGTTGTGGTGTTATAGTCAGTCACACTACTCACTCGAAGTTAGTTTTTTTTTTTTTTTTTTTTTTTTTTTTTTATTATGCTTGTTGAGATGTCAGGGAAATACACTTGTTTTGTCAGAAGTGTTATTATCCTCGATCAAGGGTGAATTCTGTGCTCTAGAAGGTGCGACTATTTAAAAGGGTTTAGGGTTCTTGGCAGTGAATGGAAGGGTTTAGGACATTGATTATTGTAGGGGTTTACGAAAGTGAGTATTGATGGAGCGATTTAGGTAGTTGATTCCATAACAGAACGGAATATCGGGATTAATGATGTTGTTTATGTAGAAAACGTGGTACTAAATGAGTGATTTTAAGCTTGGCCCTTTAAACATGTGATATAAGGGTTCAGTTCCTGGCTATGCAAATAGAGCAACACCAATATAGGGAGAGAAGTTGTGGCTCGATTAATACTCTATTTCCTTGGAGAATTAGTCTCGGTGATTTTTGGGTGTAGGCATGGGGATACCTTGTAGAATTAATATTCTTATTCATTGTTAACTATAATTATGGTATGTGATTATAATGTTCACATTAAGTATTAACCATCAATAAGCCTTTACTAAAACTGGTTATGCATTGCATTAGAGTTCTATGAGCTACCTTTCACGATATTATTATCTTCAGATGAGTTCTCTTAACAACCTTAGTCATCCTTTTGCAGGTTCAATAAGGTCCTATCAAGCTCAACATCAGAGACAATAAAATGCATCCTGCACAGATCGTGTTTTATGGATCCACTTTGTGCGTCATGATAACAGTGCACTTTGCTATGAAGCTACTCGCAGAACATGTTTCGAACTGGAGGAAACCAAAGGAGCAAAAGGCCATAGTAATTATAATCCTTATGGCCCCATTGTATGCTGTAGACTCCTATGTTGGTTTGATAAATTTCTTTGGAAGTGAAACATTTTTCACTTTCTTGGACTCCATTAAAGAGTGTTATGAGGCTCTGGTAAGATTTGTACCCATAATTTTTATTATGGTCCTATGGGTAACCCTTACTAGTATTTTCATGCTACATATATTTAAATTTAGTTCATTTTAGTAATTTAATGTATTATAATTCAGTAGTTCACAACTTACTCAATGTGTTGCAACAGGTGATTGCTAAGTTTTTGAGCTTGATGTACAGTTATTTGAACATTTCCTTGAGTAAGAACATAGTGCCGGATGAGATCAAGGGAAGAGAGATTCATCATTCATTTCCAATGACACTTTTTCAGGTGGTTGATACTCATAAACCTTTTTGCAATGTTTTATGAATGTGTTCCACCGCATAATTATGTTTGCAGAAATGGTGCATCACACAAGTGAAGTTTTTGGAGTAGTAGATGTATGGCCTCTTGGACCATGTCCGAAAAAAGGGTGCTTTATTCGTTAGTATTATCTCCATTACTGGTGTTATTTGTCTTTCCATTGTGATAAATAATGAGTCTGTATTGATAGAAAAAGATATCATTAGAAAGTTGATTTAGGCCTAGCTTAACTTTACTGATTTAGGCCTAACTTAACTTTACATCCAGTTATATATTATAATTTGGTTATATTTCTAGTCAATGTGGAATCTGCAAGATACAATAGAACTTCAACGAGAGTTATACAATTTCAGGCATGGTATGTTGACAGTCACAGAATATTTTATTGAGTTGAAATCAATGTGGGAAGAGTTGGAGCATTATGGATCAATTCCTTGGTGTGTAAGCCCAACAACCTGTTTGCTCTGAGAAATGCTAGATCATATGTACAGCACGATTAGGTTATGCGTTTTTTTATGGGTTTGAATGTCTTTTTAATGATATTAAAACAAGAGCAGCAGAGCCAGCAAGAAGTAATAGATGAATAAAGATCAAATATCATATTTCTGTCATATCAGCTTTATTGTTTTTATTGTTTCTCCTGTTACTTTGAGATATTGCATTTCTAAAGTGACAATAACACTGAGACCACTTACACCATATTTGATGTTTCCTTTTCAGTGGCAACAACCTGGTTTTGTATACACACGCATAAGATGACTGTGAAGTGATATAAGGATTTAACAGAACAACAATAAATTTGTTTCAGTAAAATCATCATTTGTAGTATATTAAATTAAATAGCCTGCCTTTTTTTTTCATGAAAAACAAAATTTAACTAATAGGGTACTGTAAACCTATAGGTTAGTATACATGTTCTCCGTACTAAGCCCTCACTTTAGAGAAAAACTCTAGTGATATATTGTTGCCAAGTGAAGGAGTGATCTAGTTACGTAGTCCATTGGGGATATTTTGCGTAAAGTTGCATGTTCTTCATAAGATGCTTTGAATCATTAGCAACACTTATTCATCAATTAATTACACTAAACATTGTAATGCTTACTTCCCTGGACATTTCTACTAATACATGTGAACTTTAACTCATCATGACCACAATCTGCAGCCTCACACTACACGTTTGGACCATAAGACACTGAAGCTTCTCAAAAACTGGACTTGGCAATTTGTTGTGATACGTCCGGTGTGCTCAATCCTGATGATAACTCTGCAGTATTTTGATGTTTATCCCAGTTGGGTCAGCTGGGCAAACACAATCATCCTAAACATTTCAGTGTCACTTGCACTCTATTCTCTTGTTGTTTTCTACCATGTGTTTTCTAAAGAGTTGGAACCGCATAAGCCTCTTGCCAAGTTTTTGTGCATAAAAGGGATTGTCTTTTTCTGCTTTTGGCAGGTATGCCCCTATGCTTTAGCTTGATCTTTTGAGCCATGATGGAATTATATAAGATTTTGCTTCTGTAGAATTTAGATTGTTCTATTAAAATTCATCTCTTTTTTAAGCTGAATCTGGTGTGAATTTCTAATTTATTAACACTGCTAGTCTTCAGTCTCTGCACATTACTCTTAGTTAACTAATTGATTCTAGATTATAGGCCTATTTGGGCAAATAACTTAAAGTGCTTATTAGTAGAAGTACTTATTAGTTTTTTTCTAACGAAAGAGAAAATAAAGTTCAATTGTTTTCATATAAGTTGTAAGTCATTTTCATGAACTATCCTAACAAGTTTATTTGAATTAATCTGAAAACAGTTTATACACTTAGCATAAGCTGTTTTCATAGGTATTTTTTTTTTTTTTTCAAACACAAGTTGTTATAAATAAATCCAAATAAACAACAAATAAGTTCTTCCAAACACACCCTATGTATATTGTGGACTGCAATTTAGGCTTAGAGAACTTATTCAGGGTTCTGAACTATACACACGTACAATCCTAGAAATAAGGCATCGTTGGGTTAGATATACAAGATTATGTTGCGTTAATGCAGATGATATATTAGATTAACTGCTAACTTCATTCAATTATGCAGGGAATTGTGCTTGAACTTCTGGCAGCATTGGGAATAATCCGATCCCGTTACTCCTGGCTATCTGTGGAACGCATTGAAGAGGGCTACCAAAACATTTTGGTTTGCATTGAGATGGTTTTCTTCTCTATATATCAGCAATATGCATATACAGCCGCACCATACAAGGCTTATAACGAAAGTAGTGCAGCTTCAGATAAAAAGTCAAAGTGATTCCAGGACAAGGATTATTGAGTATTTTTAACTTCAATCTATTTGCTTTCTGTATCAGTGTTGATCCTCACTTGTCCGTGGTGACACAATAAGTAAATAAATGTGCCAGAAATGAACAAAGTCTTTTGAATAAGATGCAGATACATTGGCGCTACTTCTAAGATCTAGAAAGTTTTGTTCCACACATTTCTGCTTTCATTATGTTTGTGTTAATTCATTGCATACGTTGTTATTTTTGTTGGTCTAACACCAACAGAAACCCTTGAGTTACAAGCTATTTACTATTACGTATATTACTATAGCCATTTTTTCATGTGCCTTATAGCCTCTTTCATCTTGCAATTGCATAGAAAGTATGTGTAAGGAATGGATTGAATATAAAGGAAAGTATAGGGCCATAAAATCACGGACTCAACTTATCATTCAGTCTGTAGGGTTGTAATTTTAGATATACCCAATCTTCAATTTGAAAGTGTACGATATGTTTATCAACAAACTTTTTCGTCTCATCTTGTGCTTTCAATAGGTACGTCTTAAAGTCGTGGAGAATATTGTCTCTTTCACGTGTTAGTATAAGGCCTTGAATGGTGTCAATTTAGTGGAGCTGTTATACAACTCCCAATTCTTTATTACATGCATTAGTCTCTACTACAAGGGTTTTTTGTAAAATCAGGTACAGTATAGATGCATGATTCTGTCATCAATACTTTAAGTGATTCAAAAGCTTCTTGGGCCTCCATTTGTTTTGCAATCCTGTAATAGTATCTTACAAACGTTATATAACATTCAATAAAGCCTAAAAATCCCCTTAATATCTCTTTATATTTCTAGTTTTTTCGGTCACTGGCCACTCCTTGTGATAAAAAAATATGACCCAAGTAATCTAATTTTTTCTGACCAAAACTACATTTTTTTTGTTTGTTTGCAAAGCTTATGATCTATCAATAGCTGCAGTACCACTTGAAAATGCTCTCCATACTCCTCCTCAATCTTACTGAAGATCAAAATGTCATAAAAAAACTACAAATTTCCTCAAGAAGAACGCAATATCTTCTTTTATATATATATATATATATATATATATATATATATATATATATATATATAACCATAGTTGAGGGTTAGAATCTGATAGAGCTATGACCACAAAAACAAATCAAAACAGCACAGCAAATGATAGTGTATGGAAACTGTATTATTGAATGTGTGAAAATGAGCAAACCGATTGTATGACAGTATAGAATATTTCCAGAGTCTATGACTCCTCCAGAGAGATCACTCTCATTACCCTATTTCATAACAAACTTCCCCGTATCCCCCTCTCTCTTTCCTCCCTTCTCAAATACTTGTCTTCTTTTGCCACGTCATTACCCTCCTAACTAATTAATATTCTCTGGGCCTGTTTTCTTCCTCCTAGAGTAAACCTTCCATATCTTGGCCCTTCCACTAACACGGCCTTCTTCACCATCTTTCTCGTGTTGTATCAGCCCCTCATCAAGTGTGCTATCATTATTCCCTCCTCCAAAAATCGCCTTGTCCTCAAGGCGAAGATGAGGAAATTGGCTTTGTAGCAACACTATATCTATCCAAGTGGTTTCTTCTGCAGATCTGCCCTTCCAACGCATCAGCCACTGCTCAATTAACTCCCCTTTTTTCATAATTTTTCGTGTTGCTAGAATCGACTCTAGTTCCTCCAAATCTCCTGGCTCCAATTCCAATTCTGCAGGCAATTCAAGTGTTGTAGAATAATCTCCAATTGCTCGTTTCAGCTGTGATACATGAAATATTGAATGCACTCTAGTTGTCTCGGGTAATTTCAACTTGTATGAAATAGCTCCCTCCTTAGCCAACACAGGAAATGGTCCATAATAACGAGTTGCCAACTTTGGATTAATGCATCATGCCACTATTTGTTGCCTATGTGGTCGCAATTTTACAAATACCCATTCTCCTACTTCAAACACCACATGTTTACGTTTCTTATCTGCATACTTCTTCATCTGTTGTTGAGCACGCTGCAAATGATATTTTAATTGTCGCTGAGCTTCATCATGATCCACTAATTTTGTTGCCACAGCCTCTACATTTGTTTCTCCTTGTGTAAAGCGAACCAACGGAGGAGGTGTCTCCCGTATACCACTTCAAAGGGTGTTTTTCCCGTAGTCACATGAAAAGTGGTGTTGTACCATAATTCAACCCATGGTATCCAATCCACCCAATATTTAGGTTGTTCCAAAACAAAACACCGCAAGTAAGTCTCTAAACACCTATTCACCACTTCTATTTGACCATCCGTCTCAGGATGATAAGATGAAATCATCTTTAGCACAATGCCTTGTATACGAAACAACTCTTGCCAAAATAAGCTCATAAACAAGGGGTCTCGATCACTTACAATTGAATTGGGTATCCCATGGAGACGCACAATTTCCTTAGCAAATATTTCAGCCACTTTTCTTGCCGTATATGGATGCTTGAGAGGTATAAAATGCTCATACTTTGACAATCGGTCTACTACCACAAACACAACATCAAATCCCTTTGATTTGGGCAACCCCGTTATAAAGTCAAGAGAAATATCCTCCCAAACACAATCAGGAATGGGTAATGGTTGTAAGAGCCCAACTGGAGATGTTGCTGCATACTTTTGCCTTTGACATATATCACATTGCTTAACAAATTCTTGCACCCTTTTTTTCATGCCAACCCAATATAGATTCCCAACAACCCGCTTATATGTCCGCAGAAAACCTGAATGTCCCCCTGTAGGAGATGCATGAAATTCTTCTAAGATGAGTGGAATCAAAGGAGACGATGCTGACAAAACTAATCGTCCCTTATGCAACAATATGCCTTGTTGCCAACTGAAACCATGCTTATGATTAACATATTGTTGAATGTTGTCCACCACTCTTTTAAGGAACGGATCAGATTGTTGCTCCCCCTGTACCTGCTGTCCCTACAACCATATAGGAAAAGAAATAATATTTCTTAATTCACCATCTTCAAACACCCGTGACAAAGCATCAACAACTTTATTATCGGGGCCCGGTTTATAAACCACTTCGAACTGATATCCCAACAATTTAGCTATTTAATTCTGTTGTTCCGCTGTAGTTATTCGTTGCTGCAACAAATACCCCAAACTACGTTGATCAGAATAAACTTTGAAACTTCTGCCCAAAAGATATGGCTTCCAATGTTGTACATCTAGCACTAAAGCCATTAATTCTTTCTCATAAGCGGATTTACTCAAATTATTTGGTGATAAAGCCTTGCTGAAGTAAGCAATAGGTCTACATTTTGCATCAATACTGCACCGATTCTCACTCCTAAAGTGTCACATTCAATCTCGAATGGTTGCGTAAAGTTTGGGAGAACTAAAACAGGAGCTTGTGTCATGACTTTCTTTAATTCTTCAAATGATGTTAAGGTCATTGAGTCCTATTTAAACCCATCCTTCTTAGTTAGTTCTGTCAAAGGCTTGGCAATCTTTCCATACCCTGCAATAAATTTTCGATAATATCCCGTCAACCCAAGAAAACCCCTCACTCCCTTCACATTGCGAGGAATAGGCCATTCTACTACACTTCGAATTTTTTCAGGGTCAACCGCCACTCCCTATTCTAAGATAACATAGCCTAAATATTCCACTTGTCTACTGCCAAACACACACTTCTTTTGATTCACCACAAAAGCTTGTTGTTGTAGCAGTTGCAACACTAGAGATAAATTCTCTAAGTGGTCTTGCCACCTCCGACTATACACTAAAATATCGTCAAAGAATACTAAGACAAACTTCCTTAGATTGAGCTTGAAAACTTGATTCATTATTGATTGAAAAGTGGCTGGGGCATTAGTTAACCCGAAGGGCATTACCAAGTACTCGTAATGGCCTTCATGAGTGCGAAAAGCTATCTTGTGCACATCTTCCTCTCTTATTCTAATTTGGTGATACCCGAACTTCAAGTCTATTTTTGAAAAGTAAGCAGCTCCATGCAACTCATCCAATAGCTCTTCCACCACAGGAATCGGGTATTTATCAGGCACTGTTACCTTGTTCAGTTCTCTATAATCCACACATATCCTCCATGAAGCATCCTTCTTCTTAACCAGAATGACTGGGCTTGAGAAAGCACTTGTGTTATGCCTAATAATTCCTTGATGTAACAATTCACTCACCTAATTTTCTATCTCTTCTTTGTGATGATACGGATATTTGTAAGGTCGCACACTCACAGGTCCGACCTCTTTATACAGTTCAATACCATGAGAAATCTTTCTAGCTGGAGGTAGTCCTTTCGGTTCCTTGAAAATTGCTTCGAAAGTCGACAACATTTGCTGCACTTCATTCAATTGTGTAATAGACAAGCCCTTGTCAATACCTAGATAATTTTTATGTGTTCTTTGGGCCATTAAACTTTGCAAAGAAGCCACCATTTCTGTTTGACATCTCCTTTCTGTTTTCTGCCCCTATAATTCCACTGGGTATCCCATCCAGTTAAAACTGATAACTCTGTTTTTCCAATCGAAAGTCACCTTACCAAATTCTTGTAACCAGGCTACTCCCAATATCATATCCAGCCCTCCTAATTCCAACACATGCGGTATTACAACAGTATGAAAATTTCCAAATTGGATTGTCACTGGCTTGCATCTACCCAAAGTGGGTATCTTATGGCCATCACCCAACTGCACTCCAATAGGCTTTTCATTCTCCATTTCCAATCCCAAAGCTGCCACTACATGAGGAAATATAAAGTTGTGGCTCGCCCCACTGTCAACCAACACCACCACAAAAACTCCATTAATAGAGGCTTCCAAGCGTAAGGTCGAAGGAATAATCTTTTCATTTCCACCTATCTCCACCCCTCCAAACATTCCCATAGCTCCGCAGTCCAATGTGGACTCTTCCTTTTGCTCCATCTCCTCACTAGCAATAATCTCTCCTTCCTCATTCACGGTTTCATCATCCCCCAACACAAGCAGCCTCAACTATCGTTCTGCACAATTGTGTAATGGATGATATTTTTCACCACATTTGAAACAGAGCCCTTGTGCCTTACGGTTCATTAACTCGGAATAAGGGAGATGTTTAGTACCCCTATTTCGTTCTGATGGAGAAGATCGATCGTTATTAGCATGTTGTATGGGTGATCCAGCAGCTCTCACCCCTCCTTGGGCCACACTTTCGTTTGAAAACCCTTTGGATTGGGCTCTAACACTTGGACCCACTCCTATACCCATCTTATTTGGGTTGTAACCCGACCCGATACCAGTTCTATCTGGGTTATTCGAAACCCATCCCTGATTTCCTCTTCCCATGCGTCCTCCGACTCCTCTGCCACTTTATTCCCTATATAACTCCATTTCTATGTTCCTCGCGATTCGCATAACTTCTAAGCGGTTGATAGGATTGAAAGTGCGAACACGTCTTCGAATCTCTGGTCGAAGACCACCGATGAAATATTCCAAATATTGTTCTTCCGACAACTGTGATACCTGGGACGAAATAAATTCAAACTCCGACAGGTATTCCTCTATGCTTCCTGTTTGATTCAAGTCCTTAAGTTCCTCATAGGGATTGTCACTTCGACCACCTCCGTATCTCCCAATCAACTCTCGTTTTAACTTCGTCCAGGTCAACCCCTCACCAGAGTCGCGGAGAAGATTAAACCAATGGATAGTGGCCCTTTCCATGCTTAACTTAGCCAATCGCACCTTCATTTCCTCCTTCAACCCCTGAACCTCGAAATAAGTCTCTGCATCCCACCGGGTCAGTTCCGTCGAATAAAGGCAATTCTACCTTCTTTATTGTCATCCTTTCCTTCGGTGACGCTTCCATTTCCGGAGACGATGAAACCCGTTCTTCACTTCTTGCAGTATGCAATCTAGCAAAATTCCTCCAGCATAGATTGACGAAACTCCACCAACGATTGGCGCATTGAAGCCTCCATTGCAGTCAAACGCTCCTCCAATGCTTCCACTCTATCTGACATCTTCGGTGGCATGGAAAAAGGGTAACTCTGCTAGCTCTCATCGCAGGTATCCGGCAGGTCGGATCAGTGATAAAGCTATGACCACAAAAACAAATCAAAACAGCACAACAAATGATAGTGTATGGAAACTGTATTATTGAATGTGTGAAAATGAGCAAACCAGTGGTATGACAGTATAGAATATTTCCAGAGTCTATGACTCCTCCAGAGAGATCACTCTCCTTACCCTATTTCATAACAAACTTTCCCGTATCCCCCTCTCTCTTTCCTCCCTTCTCAAATATTAGTCTTCTTTTGTCACGTCATTACCCTCCTAACTAATTAATATTCTCTGGGTCTGTTTTATTCCTCCTAGAGTAAACCTTCCATATCTTGGCCCTTCCACTAACACGGCCTTCTTCACCATCTTTCTCGTGTTGTATCAGCCCCTCCTCAAGTGTTCTATCAAAATCCAAGTTGACAATAGTTTGTTATCACAACAAAGTTATATATGTTTATAAAAGAAACAGGTTTATGGAGAAACATAATCCCTATTATCTTCATTCCGGAGAAAATCCAACAATGGCTTTGGTAACTCCGATATTTGATTGATCCAAAACTACAGTTTATGGAGTCATTCCATGCTTATCGCATTAGTATGAAGAACAAATATGACTTTGTTAACTGCTCAATTCAAAGACCTGCATCAAATCACGTTCTTTATACAGTTTGAAAGAGGTGCAATAACATGGTGGTTTCATGGTTGGTTCATTTTGTTTCTCCACTAATTAGATAGAGCATGATGGCTAATATACAAGAAATTTGAAAAGATTTAAAATTGCGATATTCTTTAGGAGATCTTTCGAGAATTTTGGATTTAATACAAGAAATGGGTTCAGTTAGAGAAGTTGACAAATCCATAATCGGTTACTTTACCAAGTTACTTATCATTTGGAATGAATTGAAAAGTTATAGACCGATTCTATTATGTATTTCATGTAATCCAAAATACTGTCATGTAGTGCCCTCATCACTTTCTTTGAAAAGAAGAAACAAGATGGAGTCATGCAACTTCATAAGGGATTGAGAGATGTTCTTCATTCAAGAGTAATTGAAAGGTTGCTGGAACAATTGTTTGCCCAAAAGCAAACACCACTCATAATACCCTTCGTGAGTTCTAAAACTCAGTTTTGGGAATGTCTTCACTCTTCATTCTTATTTGAAAGACACCCAGACTTTTGGTCAAGATTGGGAAAAACATTGATTCCCGTAGTATATCCAACAACTCATCAATTATGCGAATAAAAAATCTTGAGTTTTGTCTTGTATTCTTTCTCAGTTGCATTAGCTGCTACAGGGGGTGTAGTGCCACTACAAGAGTATCCTGATCTCTAAGTTTTGATAAAACCTTGTTTCTTGCAGAAATCAAATAATATGAAACGCAAAACCAATGTTCTTACAAATTCATTCCATTTAAACATCCAAAACCCTCAAGTATTGATTTCATTTCGTTCAGTTGGTTAAATATTTAATAAAATAAAAGATTCTTCAGTTGTTACCCTGATATGGCAATAGTTAGCCGAACCAATAGAATAATGTTCATAACAAATACATAGTTCAGATTTCAAAATCTCATCAATTCGTCCAGTTTTAAACACATAACCATGTCCCTCAACTTCATTGTTAATACAATGAAATAAACAAAAAGAAAGTGGGGTTTGTAAATCGTAGTTAATTCATTGAGAAACAGATGTTATAGGATACGTTACATACAGGGACTGAAAATAAACTACATGTTATATGATGATATTAATACTATGGGGAAGGACATAAGACCTAGGAGATTTGGTATACCTCAAGTGGTGACTGATAGAATACACAAGGAGTCACAGTACTCAGACTCAAACGGTGAAACCTCAAGCCAGATAGTTATTATCCCCTTCCCATCTAACATGGTGTGAGGGGAGAGAAGAAAAACAAAGCACATATTATGTTGCACTATCTTAATTATATGTAGAATCTCTGGTGTAAGTTATGTAAATTCCATTCTATAGACGAGATCGGATGAACACTCTCCTCCCCTTGCCCTGCACGAGATTGATTTCCTTCAAGCCATCATCCGATTTGTTTGGAATCTGTGACTGATCAGCACGTTTGGTTGATGTTTTGTACTGCTGCTTTATGCTATTCATGTCTTCCTTCACTTCCTCCATTTTTGTCTCAAAATGTAGGTCATTTGCAACCTTTAAGTCAGGATGTTTCTGGGTATTTACAGGGGTTGGCAAGGGTATGTTTATCAATCCTTCTGGCACCATCTTATCAACCTGCTTCCTACCTGTAATAAATACAGTAATGATATTTAAATATAAAACATGTACGTCAGTAGGGACATTTTTTCAAGCAAGGACTAAACCGAAAACAATGTAAGAAGAGATGGAACTAAATTTTTAATTTAACATAGTGTATGCTTCAATGTAGCAGTAATATCTCAAGTACAAGAAAAACTTGCAAGAATTTTTTCAACCTTCAAGTATTAAATGAAGAACAAGAAATTAAAAGGTGATGCAATTTTTAGAACTAAAAACAAATTAAAAAGGATCATTATACATTCGAAAGCTCACTGAGTGCAGAAAATTCACCCTAACTCTTAGTAAAGTCATAAGGAGTGAAGTTTTCATGGTTTTAAACAAGTATATCCCTAAGCTGATGGTTAAAAATTGATTCTCAGTGTACAAATCATCGATGTGACTTTTGCCTCTTCCAAAACAGTATTTTCATACACATGACAGACAGAAAACCAAACTCTTCACCACATAGCACTCAGTTATCTCTAAAACCAAAGGAGGGGGTGTGAAAAATCACAAATGGTTTGAATTAAACTCCCCGGAGATAACAGCTGAGTATCAAGGATATGATTCTTACAAGATGTGAAGTACCCTTTAGAGGATATAATACTCTTATATCTATTAATGTCAATGGTTAAATTGTGATAAAATTAAGTACGCAAAAAAACAATAAAAAACTCCACAGTTAGATTTAATATCAACCACTACTTTATCCTTTTCCACTCTCCGCTTAAGAAAAACCAAATCCAGTTAATAAAATCACAAGTCAATGGCTATCTTATGACATAGAATCAAGAATATGGATGACAAGTAATACCAGAATAACTGACAAATGCATAATCAAACATAGGACAAGATACTCCCAACCCTGAAGTTGCTCCACAGAAATGTTCAATTACTCACTTTTCACATGTACATTCACTTCAATTCTGAAAACAGATGAAATGAGTGTTATTTAACATTCTTTCTTTAACTAAAAATAATATCAATACCAATACCTTATTTCCACTCTAATCCAAAACTTTTAGATGCAGTTTTTGAAAACACTAATACAACATGAAATAAGCATAGAAGTAAAAGCAAGAGCATATAAACCTAAAATAAAAGTATAAATCGAAATAAATTTCCCAACATTAGTAATTCATGGTTGAGCACTCACTTGATCAAAAACTCAAAATAGTTACAGAAATAATTTAATTCCTGTACACAAACTAATTCAACTGTGATTAAATATTTCCTTCCTTTAGCAGTTGAGTGTGAAGATGATTTGATTAAAAACGCGATAATTAGTTAATTAATTTATATCCCTAAAATTTATCCCAAATCAAACACTATCTGTTGGATTCCAATTGAAAAGAAGTGAAACAACCCGTTTCGGTGATTCTACATGAAGAGTTAGACAAACAGTTAGTGATGAGAGTGAAATAAAAAGAAAAGTTTGAAATTGGCAGAAGAAATGACCTGGGATGATTTTGCGAGAGCCATCGATGGCAGAACCCACGGCGAACTTCACGAGATCCACCAGTATTTGGCTAAGCGTATGGCGGCGGGCCATTTCAGTGACGGCAGCGGCCATGTTCACCGGTGGTAGTTTTCGATTCCGATGATAATCTTCTTTGGGATTAAGGAAGGTGTATGTGGTTGTGTTGTAATGGAGGAGCTTTCAATATTATTTAACTAAGATATTATTTATAATTCAGATATGATTTATAACATCAGATATTTGTAGGCAAAAAGTCAAATCAAACTTATATTGCCTTGCTCTCAACTACATGAAATTGAAAATAATTTATGCTAATTAAGAAATTTAATTATTATTATTATTATCTAGTTATATATTAATATTATTTAGAATGCAATTATTTTGGTGCTCATTTAATCACAAATTAAGGTTAGTATAATTGTCTTTAAAAATATGAGGTGGTGTTATAAAATTACAAAAAGTATCTTGAAGTATTTTGATTTAAGAGAAAGTGATAAATAATATTTTATTTTTATTATCATGTGAAAGGGAATATATATATATATATATATATATATATATATATATATATATATTAAACATACGTACATTAGAAAATATTTTATATTTGAGAATTTGAATAATTATTATTTATTATTTTTTGTTAAATTATGTTTTTTGTCTTTATTTTCGTAGTAAAATATCAATTTGATTTTTCTATTTTTATTTATCTCAATTTAGTCCTTATTTTTTAAAAATTTGATGCAATCCAATCTTTTTCATTAGTGGTGTAGTAACAATGTTAAAGATGGATTACGTGTCAGTTCCTAAATATTTTTATTTAAAAAATAATAATTTTTTTTAAATTCTTTTATTTAAAAAAAAATTAAAAAATTTGTCATATGTCAAACTGTCATCGTACCACGTGACAGTGATAGTGTGATGTAGTAGTGATAATGTCACGTGTTATTGTTATGTCATGTGTCATTTTCTCATTCTCAATTTAGTTCCAATTTTTATAAAAATTGGTAACTTTATCCCTTTCCAAATTTTCAAATTGAAACAAAATTTAACTTTTATATCAAAATTGATATTTCTAGTAAATATTTTTAACAAGATTAAGTTTATTTAAAATTACATTTTACATTGAACTTTATTTAAAATTGTTTAAAGGTTTTAATGGAAAGTAATGCTAATAGAAAAAATATTTAAGAAATTATATTGGTATTTTATTACATCGTACTTTAATATAATTTTTTATTTGAATTTATATTTCCAATAATTGTATATTTTTAAAATATGTAAAGTTCAATAATTTCTATACAAATGTTTGAGTTGGTATAAAAACAGTGGCGGATCTTCAACCAATATTTTGTGGTATCAAAATTTTGGTTGAATTACTCTTTTGGTTCATTTTTTGTCCAAAAATGTCAAGTTAGTCATCTAAATTTTTTTATTCTCAATTTAGTCCTAATTTTTTAAAATTGATGCAATTTGGTTCTTTTTGTTAAATCTCTCGAAGCTTTGCAAAGATTTTTCATCACAATTGATACTAGGATTATGTTAATTACACCAATAAAGCAAATCATCCTTATTCACAACTTCAATTTTGATTAAAAAAACTTGATCTGGTAAAAAATTAACGAAAAATGACCAAGTTGCATAATTTTTAAAAAAATCGGAATCAAATTGAGATTAAAAAAATTGGAAAACTAACTTAATATTTTTGAAGGAAAATTGGAACCAAAAGAGTAATATCCAAATGTTTTTATATACACTAATAAAACCATTGTATTTATTTTTTTAATGATAATCAAAAAAATATAATTATTGTTATTATTAGAATTATAAAATTAAATATAAATATTTTTATAATTTTACTATAATTAATTTTCATTTATAATGATTATATTAAAAAATAGTTAAATAAAAATATCATTAAATTAAACAACTAATCACTTAAAAGATAATACTATTAAAATAATAATTTTAATTTTAAAAATATTTAAACGATAAGATTGAAAATGTGAAAAAGAAAATTCTTTTATATATAGATATAGATATATGAAAAAATTTTAGAAAATAAAATCTATAAAATATATTAAAAATATTAAATTTTTAAAAAATATATTTAAAATTATATATTAAAATATATAGATTTAAAAAACGTTTGGGGTCATGACCGTCCTTTGTCAATTGCAAGGTCCGCCACTAGGTAAAAATAACAATTATATAAATTTAAATATAAAAGTTTAAAATAATTTTCACAAGTTCATATAACAATTGAAAACAAATAAATTTAAAATTTGAAAACAATTGTAAATGAAGTTGAATGTGAAACACAAATTTAAATAAACTTAGTTTTGTTAAAAATATATAATAAAAATATCAATTTGAATAAAAATATCAAATTTAATAAAATATTTGTATTTCATTAATATAAAAGTTAATTTTTGTTTCAATTTGGGAAGGGACGAAATTGCAAATCTTCTACAAAAGTTGGAACTAAATTTGAAACAAAATAAAAATAGAGGGACCAAATTGAGAATGAGAAAATGACATATGGCATAATAGTAAAACGTGTAACACCCCATTTAATTAATAAACATAATTAAAGGAAGTGTCACACTAAAATAATATAGCAGTGCAGTCCTAGAGTTTAAACTTAACTCATTATAATTATCCACGGCACACCACGATGCCAAAAAGGAAACAGATATAAAGTTTAATAGAAACAGATAGGAATTTTTAAAGACAGACTAGTACATGGGCGGTAGCCCTAAAGAAAAGCCCAATAAAACATGTAGTCCAGCCTAAGTAGACTATGCAGCGAAATCATCTCTTTCCGGTTGACCACGAGTACCTCTCACATCTGCTCCCATCAATAAATTGATGATCATCGCAAAGGTATAGGAAAAACATACAAAGCAATCAAACAAGCAAAGGGTAAGCTAGAGCCAAAAATGGTTTTATCATGCAATCAAATATACTTTCATAGTCCAATATACAAACATCATCCAAGCATGTTATGACCTTCCAATCAATACATTAAGACTCGACTCGACTCATCCGGATACATATAATCTAGTCGGATTCAGCGAATGCTTGCACTTTTGGTGGATATCTCTGCTCACCCCCGAGCTATGTGTCACAAGTTGTTACTATTTTTCCAATCCCCCCACACAAGGTTAGCCCCTTAATGAGTTTCAGACCTCCTGCTACTCTCACCACAAGAGTTAGTCCACTCTAAGTGAGACTAACTGACTCCTTAGAGTGTTAGGATGCAACCTTACCTTGAATCCTTACCAGACTATATAGATGGGGCACCACCATGGACACCCACTAACAAGGGCCATGGATTTACGTCCCGACCACTGAAACACAACCCTGAAATCTCACCTAGAGATTTCAAGGAATTACGCACTAACCACAGACCAAACATATTCAAACAACCAAGTAATATTTATCATGCATGTATATATATTATGTCAACCTTTATAATCAACCTCTTTCATGTTCCAGGTCAAACCCATACCAACTCATCATACTCCATCCATGAATATAGAATTTCAACTCATCTCATTACCATGCCACTTTCATAACCAACCATTCCATGTTCATTACATGTCGAGGATTATTTAAGTTCATCATTCACAACTCATACACCCTCCCACTCATGCATATTCATTCCTCTCATGCCATTATATAATAATCCAATCAAATACAAGCCAAACATCCACGAACAGGGAAACACCAAACCAGAACGCACTCTCGCCCAACTCTTCGCTCAGGTTGAAGGGTCTCGCTCAAGCGAGAGGGTCTCTCGCTCAGGCGAGCTCCCTTCGCCTAGGCGAGAGCTCGACACACAAAAACAGTGGCCTCTGCGCATTCTCGCTTAGGCGAGAATCCCCTCGCTTAGGCGAGAATCCCCTCGCCTGAGTGAGACGCTCGCTCGCTCAAAGCTGAGTTGGTCGCCTGAGCGACCCCTCACGTGAAAAGGTCTGGGCGAGTCTCTACTCATCTCATTTAGGCGAGGCAGGCTCGCTTGGGCGAGATTATCAGACCTCGCCACTGTTTCCCTACAACAGCCACACATACCAATCCAAACCAACATGCTAGAACGTTTCAAGCATTCACAATATCACACCAGCCATAGACTCTTAAAACAACAGCAGAACAACAAGAAAAACGAAATACATGAGTAAGTCATAAATTCCCTTACTTGGAAAGGGGCTAATATCAGACTCCGACCCTAAGCCAAGGAACTCCGTAGATCCAGGAGCAGATTCACTAACTGGAACAGTGAAACCGAAGGATAACAAGGTTACTATCGCGAACCCTAACAGAAATCACGAAAACCAACTTAGAAGGGAAGGAGTAAGGTTCAAGGACCAACTTACGTGAGACGGAGTGAACTTGAGCTAGCACGAACGAGCGAAAACCAAACCCTAGCAGAGCTCTGTTTTATGGGGACAGGGAAGAACAAACGACTATTTTCTGAAAATGAGATGAGAAGAGTGTGTTAGGACAGACTTAGGGTCTGTTTGCCCTTTGGGCCAGTCCTAGGCCCAACCGATTTTGGGGTGGCCCCTTTAAAATAAGGGCAGCAACGTAAGTGGGCCTTACAAAACATGACACCGTCATTGCCACATCACACTTCATTGCCATGTGGCACAACGTTAGCTTGACACTTGACAAATATTTAATTTTTAAAAAAAAATTAAAAAATAAATAAAAAATTCAAAAAATTCAGGAATTGACATGTGACATTCCTTTAACGTTGTTACTGTACCTCTAACGGAAATCACTTGATTGTATCAAATCTCCCAAAATAGAGATCAAATTGAGATAAAAAAAATAGAAAGACCAAATCGATATTTTGTTACGAAAATAGAGACCAAAGACATAATTTAACTTATTTTAATTCATAACGAATTGATTGCAATATTGTGATAATATACGAAAGTTTTGTTTTTCTCAACAATTATAGATAAAGATGGAAATGTCTGAGATAAAGGGAGAGGATGTAATGCAAAATAGAAGAATAAGAGTGATCAATGAAAGTGTCAAGAGAAGCAATCTGAGCATGTAGGCACTATGTTGTCGTAATGGCCGGGATAGATAATAGCCATTAAATTGTTGGGATTATCCTAACGTTGCAGCAGCTTCTATTGTTATTATTTGAATTTTACACTTTCATGAATATTGTGTTGTCACCAATGATAATCATATTTTCTAATTTTCCACCCTTTTCTTAATTTTTTTATTTTAATTTAGTCTTGCGAGTAAGAGGAATTTTTGTTTTTGAATAAGTATCACAAGAATACATTGCAAAGTCTAAAAATCGATACTTGATCAAAACGAATAAGGTATGGGTTAACTCTTGGATAATATAAAAGTTATAAGATGATTCAAAACTATTATTGACTATACCAGTCAGGGTCTGATTTCAACCTTTGGAAGTTGAAACATGGCCATGGAATTTGACAAAAAGATTGCATAGATGAGATCATTAAAGAAGACCAACTTTTTCGAGGTCTCAAGAGATTATTCAAAAAAACACCTCTAAAAAATTCAATTTATAAAATTAGTTTGTTACAATGTAAAATAATAGATAAATAAGTTTCAGTTTCGTAACGATTTAAAAATATTTAATTCAATTTGCTATTTACATAATATAAATAATATTGATATCTATTTTTCAATAAACGGTGTATGTTTTTGAATATATTATAAAATGGAAATATAAATTCTATGAAATTAAAAAGTAAAATTTAAATTTAATTTATGAATTAATATATTTTACTTATAATATAGAAATATCAAATTTATATTCTTACTCTAAAATAATAACATTTAAATTTATTTCATCATGAATGTTTTTATGGCTTAACTTTTATGTCAAAAAGTCAAAAATACTTTTCTTTTAGAAGAATTTTGGATATAAAAAGAATGATAATGAAAATATTTATATTCTCGATATAAAATAACAAAATACTTTGTTTTACGTATTGGTTTCTTTATTAGGGTATCCATCCAAATTATTTTATTGTTCTAGCTTTTGACCAGAATATTTATTTAAAATTGTTTAAAATGAAATTCAAGAACAAATTACAACACACATTATAAAATTTATTTGTTTTTATGTATTCAAATAAATTTTTAATTTTTTTAAAAAATTAAAAAATATTAAAAATCAATTTTTTAAGAAAATAAAAAAAAATTAAAGAAGTGACACCTCTTTGACGTTATTAATATACCACTAATGAAAATGACTTGACTGCATCAAAATTTTTTTAAATATGAACCAAATTGAGATAAATAAAAATAGAGAGTCTAAATCGAAATTTATTTAAAAAATGGAGACTAAAAACATAATTTAACTTATTGTTTTCTACAAACAAAATAAAAGCTAATTTAAAAGATATATGAAACACACTCTTTCAATATTTAAAATTAGAATTAAATATATTTTTATCTCTTAGTAAAAATTAGAATTAATTTTTTTTTAATTTGGATTAAAAATTTAATCGTTCAATTTAGAAATATGTTAATTTAATTTTTTTAACCAAATTAGTGTTTTAAAATAGGTTGGGTGACCCAATTCAAAATGCCTCAATTTTATTAAATTCAAAAAAGGGACTAATTTTAATTTTGGTTGAAAATTAATGAACCAAAAATATATTTAACTCTTAAAATTTATTCCTAGCAATATTACTAATTTATATAAAAAGGATATTTATTTTGTAGTTTTTTATTTTGTCATAAAAATTAGTCTTTGTTCTAACCACTATTTTTTCTTCGAATGTCAGTATCATTACAATTTTGATATAGTCACGGTACTTATAGAGATGACAAATAAACCCGTCTCCGTGGGTATTGTCCGAACCCGTCCCCGTTTTGACGGAGAATCCCCGCATTGACTGGGTATGGGTATGGGTATGGGAAATCCCCGACTTTTTCAACTGGGTATGGGATGTACATATCCCCGCCATAATACCCGTCCCCATTTAAATTATTAAAATATTCACAATTAATTAACTAACCATATATATATATATATATATATATATATATATGTATGTATATATATTATTTATTTATTTCTTCTAATTATTTGGTTTGTCATGAAACTCATTCGCATCCCAATTATATTTTTCATCTTATCATAACTTTTATGTAATTATGTTAAAAGATGTATGTCAATTAAATTTTTTTTATGTCTCATATTTGAATATTTCTATTTTTTTAATATTTTTATTTATTGTATATTTTTCTTTCACATGATAATGTTTAATACTCTCAATGTAAGTATTTAATATTTCTATTATATTTAATATTTATGTATCATATTTGAATATTTCTATTATTTTTTAATATTTCTATTTATTGTATATTTTCCTTTCACATAAAAATGTTTAATACTCTCAATGTAAGTATTTAATAGTACAAACATTTCGTTTACTAGGTAATATAAAAAAAATCATTTACTTATTATAATTAGTTTTTGTTTCATTTGAAGAACTTTTTTGTTTCATTAAAACAATTTTTGTTATTTCTCAACCATTGAGTATATATGTTGATATTTAAAAAGTTTTCTTAAATCTCTAACATATTTTTCAACTTATCATACCCTTAATTTTACATTTGTTTTCCTTTGTGTAATTTCTTTCAATAGTCTCTCAAATTGTTTATAAACATTGGTTAAATTTTTAATATTTTTATTTATTGTTTATTTTCATTATGTAGAATACTATTTCGATATATTTTATCTAATTATTTTTTATTTTCTAACTCATTATCAATTATACTGTAATTTTTTCACTATAATTGTATAAATAACTTTTATTTACTACAATATAAAAAATCTAATGTAATTGTCATGAATATTTTTTTATCACCATCCAACATAATTGAAGTTCAAAAGATACAAGATCTATGTTAAAATTTTATTATTATGATTATTATTTATTCTTTGTATCATTTTGATCAAGTAATGTATTATAACTTTTATTAGTGTATAAAAAAGAGATTCATTAGAATTTAAAA
>Ga0209589_1005499_pt1 | contig 21495 bp, 8 predicted proteins | sample CowpeawhiteBW_FD_187525 | JGI IMG/M metagenome (GOLD analysis project Ga0209589, IMG submission 187525) | Root nodule microbial communities of legume samples collected from California USA - Cow pea white BW (SPAdes) (version 2) | ecosystem: Host-associated > Plants > Roots > Nodule | place: USA... | reverse complement strand
GTTGTTTTGTTTATCTAATAACCTCAATGTAAAATCAGGACCTGTATAAGGGTTGAGGCACCCCTAAAGTGTCTCTGTATATATATTAATATTCTTTGCTGATAAAAAAAAAAAACAATTAATTATACTTGGCGTGTGCCCTCGTTTAATAATTCAGGATTCCATCTTACAAATTTGAAGTCTACCTTTATAATAAAATTAGTTTATAAGAGAGTTATCTTCAATTTATATATACTTTTTCCAGATTCTATCTCATGAAACTTGAGTTTTTCTTTAAATATTAACAAATATGATACTTTTTATTCTTGGTTAGAAAAAGACTAATTAATTTTAAATTTTATATAGTGAGTATTTAAATTTTATATTTTTCAATTAATTTTTTGTTGTTTCATTTTTTAGTTAAATAGATGTATCATTTTGCTTATTTGTATTAAAAAATATGATATTTTGTGATTAATATAAATTGATATTATTGTTCTTGTTTTTATTAAAAGTAGGTTCGGTACCAATGTTGTTATACTTTCTTATATCTTTCAGATTATTTCACTTACAACAATTAAGAGATTATGCAACGATTGTTCCCTTGTTATTATCCAATATTTTTCAATAAAAGTAATAAAAGTTATTTCTTGTTTTACATACCGTTTTATATTAATCACGAAATTTTACATACGTAAAAACAAATGAGTAAAATATCGGATCAAGAATTTCATCGGTTACGGTTAAATATGTTTTTGGTCTCTTAACTTTGATGAAAATTGAAATAGTCCTTCTTCAAAACTTTGATTCAATTTAGTCCTCCAAATTTACAAATATTTGAATTTAATTCTTTTAACAAAATTTTATTAAATTTATTTAACGTTTCAAAACAGTTACTTAGTTAATATTAAAGCGGAGTATTTTAAGTATATGTTAGTGTAGTATTTTAAGTAATGTTGGAGAAGAATCGTATTTAAGCAGGGTTGATGTTATGGATGTCATTATAGTATATAAGAGATGCAGCTTTTGTATTGGGGACTTACTACTTTATATTTTTGTACTTTAATAATGAGACAAAAGTTGGTGGAGCTTATTGAATACTCCCCTTCATGACATCATCCATGGAGCAAGTTGGTGAGGAAAATAATGGAAGTATGTTGGAATGCAAAGACATTGAAAACTCTTGTTTCTGTTTTTGATTGAAGCAGATATTGCATGTTGGTGGTCATCGTGTGGGATGCACACTCCCTTCCATTATTAATTATATTATCTCATTTTCCACTCTTCCTTTTCTCTCTCTACTTAGTGCTTTCCTCTTCACCAATCCAATATCATTCTCTTACTCTCTTTTTTTATCCATCTTCATCCATCTCTATACACATATTTCTCAACTTCACACTTAGGTTGTTGCATCTGCCCACTTCAAATAACTGGGAGAAATTGGACTTACATAAAAAATATAAAAATACAAGTTTGAGGAATTTTTTTAACCATATTTACTTTTCATTATTCATATATATATATATATATATATATATATATATATATATATATATATATATATATATAACAAAATTATTAAATAACAACCAAATTTAGGAAAAATAACCAGTTATTATATTAATTAAATTAAACCATTTTATGAACTAAAAGTTATTAATAACTAAAAAGATGATATTATATTGCAGAGATGTCAACGGAGCAGGTAGGGTACAGGTAGTAGCTTCTCCATACCCTACTCGTTGGATAAATAGTCATCTTGTATCCGTATCCATATCCGTTATGCGAGTACACGCATAATATTTTAATATCCACAGATATCCACGGATATTTACAAAAAAATAAAAAAAAAATATTTAACGACATATTTTAATCGTAAATTCAAATAAAATACAATATATAACATTCAAAAATCTTAAACAAAATCCAAATAACTCCTTTAAATAATGTTGAATAAAAATTTATAAAGAAATGAATTTTTTTTTTAAAACTAATTGATAAAAAAATAACTCATTCAAAATCAATATGTTAATATTTGAATCATGTTTTTTTATTTTTAATTTAAATTAGAGTATAGCAGGTACGGGTCCACGGATACAGATACTATGATACCCGTATCCGCCCTGTTAACATGTGGGCATAAAAATACACGTATCCGTTATTCACGGATATCTATTTACAATATTCATTTTCTACCCATTACAAATTTTATCTGCAAATACCGCATGTACGAATATTTGTGACATCCTTATATGTATGCTAATAAGTTCTATAATAGTGTAAACTCATTTATATAATATCTGAATTTGGATTCACATTTTGTAATTGTTCTATCTTCATTCATCACCCCAGATGTTAGTATTTAGACTTTACATCTATTCTCATCTCATCATATCATCGCATTAATAAATCGAACCACTTGCAAATTAGTTAAAAATTCATGTTATAACAAATTTAATAAATATGATTTAATATGACAATTTTTACATAAACTTTTCTTCTTCTTCTTCTATATATATATATATATATATATATATATATATATATATATATATATATATTAAAATAAGATATAAAATGAATTAAGCTTCTATAAGTTAAATTCAACATATGTACTCAATTTTTGAAATTAGATATTTTGTGTAAAAGTTAATGTGCATAAATTAGTTCATTCTATCTTTTTATTTTCTTCTCCTACAATATACTTTTCTAACTAGAACTTTATCAATATTTTAATAAGAAATTTAGAGTGATTTTATTTTCAAATTTTTAGATCTTATATTTACTTCATAAGGATTGAATTTGAAGTTCAATTCTAAATCTAAGTAGAATCCGAACCTAACATGTATATATCATTTTGAATTAAGAAGTGTATTTTTATCAACAATATAGGAAATATATAAAAAAGATAAAATTAGATTGTACTAATTCTTATAAAAATTTAAATATACGAAAGGAAAAGAAAATTTTTACCATGTGAATGTTTCCCTCTTTGAACCTTCCCTACACTAGTTTTTCTCAGTTGCCCACTTATATTCCACTATTTTATGGTCAAAACTGTTTATTTGTGATGTTCATTATCCATCCTAGATTGTGCTGGTAGTTATAATCAAATTTTAAGATACAATTGATATTGTACAAGATATAAATAAATCACTAACTATTAATTAGCTTCTGATCTCTCCTTATGTTACTTTGGTTCTCTTTTAGGTCTTTTTCTAATCAAAACACAACCTTCTTCCTTCACAGTTTCTAAAATTAATTAAATTTCAATTAGATATTAGATTATGATTAATTAGATATGTGTGAAATAATGAAAACAATATATACACCCTGGTCCCAATAAAGATGATTGAAATTGGTCATATGCATCGATTTGAACTAAAGTTACAAATCATAGAGCTTTATATAGAAACATGACCTAGGCATATAGTTAATAAACAGTCTCAATGAAAATAAGATATTATTTCTTTTAACACCCCTGTAACTTTGCATTCCTTTTCTTTCCATTTACTTGGTTAATCAATTCAGAATAAATAATAATAAAGTATCCTCAATGAAGCACTTTCTTTTCTCCTTTAAATTTGGGGACTCTAACCAATCAAATGCATACCATTTTTATGAAAAGTTAGTTTTTTTTTTTTTTAATTTTTACTGTATAATGTGATAAATAAAGTTTTTTTACGAAGATCAGAAAATCTATTGGTATTGCTTTTAGCCTAAAGTTCTTATAAATGAAGATTTATGTTACATAAATTTTGGTAGATGAAATAAAACTCAATTTTTAAAACAACTAATTAATAGAAATCATATATTCAATTATTCAACAAGAAATGAATTTCATCCACAGGAAACTATTCTTTACTGAGTTTATGATTGACTAATTTTATTTTTGTTCGTGTTGGATGTGACTACATGCAAATCGATGTAAATACTTCATTTTGAATTTATTGAATTTTACTTCAATGAGTTTGATAACCTTTATTTGTTTAATTGAAGTTGGATTCAGATTGGAAAACAATTTTAAATCTACAATGTTGACAATAACACTTCATTGAAATTAATGCTAGAAATAAGTTAATTATAATTGAAAATTTTGAGTGGAAATTTAGAAAAATAGTAAATAAATCTTCTAATATAATTCACGTACTTGTATTTTTCTTTCTTTGTGTTGCTTTCTTTAATCTTTTGTTCGAATGTCTACAAGCCCTCCAAAAAGTCCAAGAGTGGTCGTGGGCTGCACTTGGAGAGAGGACAAATGGTCACACAATAACTCAAAATTTTGTAGAAAGAGAAGATATTCAATAGTTTCCTCCCTCAAAGAAGTGAAATAGATGACTTCTATCATGAAGGGAGAGGAAGAATAATAGGAGAAAATGTTACCAAAACATAATGTAAAAGTTCTAGAATTTAGTGGTGGTTTTTACAAGAAATTTCACCAGTGCAGTAAGGGCTTTTGGCTCTAATTATTTTTTATATTCTATCCCAATTCTAGAATCGAAACATATTGAGGCGAGGCAAAAAGGGGTGGCTTTTGGCTTCGGGTTTGACCGAAGCCAAAACACCCCATTTCTGCCTCAATTATGGTCAACCCGAAGCCATAGGGGTAACTTTTTTGCCTCAGTTTTGGTCAAACTGAAGTCATACAGTCAGAAAACAATTAATTAAATTAAAAATTTGAAGACCTTTTGGTCTCGGTTGTGGACTGAATCGAGGCCATAGACCCATTTTTTGCCTCGATTGTGATAAGAATTGAGGCCTAATGTATTTTTTTTAATACGTTTTCTGTTTTATAATTATTCCCACGTTTAATTCTACATATTTTTTTCAGAAACCAACACAGATCAGCACATAATATTTTATCAAACATCCACAATCCAAATACATTTAAAAGACAATTGGAAATCATCCACAATCCAAATACATATCCTAATCAATATTATTGTACATCTAAATTATAAATTTTGCACATGCTATCCTACCAAACTTTATGGACTTCGTAGGAATTGGCGCAAGACTCTTGAATGTCTGCAAAATAAGACATTAACTTAAGTTAGTATATAAAAAAACAATATTGCAAAGTATTCATTTTAATTCAAATATATATATTACCGTTTCCCAATTAGTTGTAATACGAGCATGCACAATGGTTGTCATCCATTACATTATATAGTAACCGCATTCATATGGATCAGTTTGTCTATTACACTACATTACATCAACAACATTATAATTAATTAAGGAAGAAAATCAAATCAAACAATTATAAATATAAAATATAAATTACATCTCTATTTATTTCTTAAATGTTAAAAACTCAAAAGGAGAAATCAACCAAGAGATCGGGTAAAAACTTTTTAAAGATCATAATAAATATTGTAAATCGAATTACTCATTTCGTGCTTCTAAACGCGAGGAAATATATAACCCCGCAATTTTTTTCTCAAAAGCCAAAAATTTTGAAAAGAAAAGCAAGGGAAAAAAATGTTTTACATATTTTGATTTTGGAAACATTGCTTTTGAATGTCCAAACAAAATGTTTATACTGTTAAAAGATAATGAAGAAGTATGTTTGTAATATTATTTATCTTCATTTTCTTCAAATGAAAGTTCCTCAAATGATAAAGAATGTGGGTTTCAATATATCTTTAATTACATAATAAATATTTTGTGAGGAAAGGATCAAGATATTTTGTTTGAGAACCACTAAGCTAAAAAAAAAAACTAACATAAATTATCTTTTATCAATTGATCAAATACAAATTTATATTTTAGAACTTTTGCGCCTAATGGAAAAACAACATTATTATTTTTAAAAGTAATTTGAAAGAATAACAAAGCAAGTTGGAGGAAGTTAATACAAAAGAAATATGATTTCAAAAACAACGACAAATTTTGACTAATATCTTTGAAGGAGTCAAAATAATACACCCAAAAATTATATATTTAATTATTGTCACTAAAGTAAAGATAATGAATATATGATTTAGTATAACCATAATTATAACATAAATCACACACACACACACACACACACACACACACACATATATATATATATATATATATATATATATATATATAGGTTTGTCATTTGTTCTTTTATATTTTTGAATTCATAAAAATTGAATCAGAACTAAAACGTTTAGTTATTTCTTTTTCAATGTAAATAATCATATTGTCGACAAAAAAATCATCTTCCATTTTTAATTCCATAATATTGTTTTGAAAATCTTCAGTGTAGAAAATTATCTTTCTATTATAGTTGTAGAAACAATGTAAATGAATCACTTGTAATTCTTTGAACCTTTAGAAAGAAGAAAAAACTTATATAATTGCACAATTGGATCATTAGTAACATGTTCAAACCATATGTAAATGAGTTGAATCTATCTTGTTCTCATCTTTACGCATAATTTTCCTCTTATCACTTTTAAAATATGAATGTTTTTTTATTCTTCGTCAATACACTTTTTTTAGTATGAAACTAAAAAATAGTTTATCATAATTTAATAAACAAATGAGACGTAAATACTAAAAAAAAATATAATAATCAAGCCACAATTAAAAATCAATTATGAAACAATAAAATACAATATTTTTTTCTTCTATATTCATTAAAAATGAATATACAAGAGGTACATGAGATAAAAGCATAATGCTAATTATTAAACTAATATTTTAAGATTAAATGAGACAAAAGAGTTATATTTTTTATTTTAAGAATGAAGGAGAATGAATGAGAATATAAATAATGATGATATCTTTTAGAATTAAAAGAAAATAGATAAGAATGAGAGATGAGAATAATATGTAAAAAACTAAAAAAATTATGGAAGAGAAAGTAAAATATATCTTAATAATTTTTTTTATTCTTTATTATATTTGTTTTTAGATTTTATTATTAATTAACATTAAATACTATACTTCATAAAAGAAATAAAAAATATTTAATTAATTCTCATTTATTTCTCATATACTACACATAATTTAAAATTTCAAAATACATAATTTAAAAATTTTCAAAATTACACATAATTAAAAAATTTAAAATTTTTGGGGTCCATGGCCCCTCTAACTCCTCTTATACTCTGCCACGGTTGAAAAAGAAAAAGAAAAATATGAAATATATATATATATATATATATATATATATATATATATATATATATATATATATATATAAATGTTCTCTTGTTTTTAAAGTGGTATATTTTGTATCTAGAAAATTGTGTTTCTTATTAGTTAGACATGTAGAAGAGAAGAGAAGAGAGATTTTATTTTATTTTATTTTTATTATTATTAATTATTATTATTATTATTATTATTATTATTATTATTACGATTATTGTTATTATGAATTTGATAATCTTTTACTAGTTGATTTGATATTTGATTTATATTAGAAAAACTTAGATGGTTGAGAAAAAAAAAACCAATTAGAATTACTACTATGAATATATGAATTCTAATCAGATACATTTAAACTCTTATCATACAATGTTGATCAATTTATTATAACTCTCAATAAATTTCTATATGAATAATTTAGAAAGTTCATCTATATTTGTATGCAAAAGGTGGTTTTATGATACTAAAAATTGTTCTTCCATTTACATATCATATTTCTGGAACAGGACGACTTAAGAGTTTAGGCGGTGTAAATCAAATCTAAAAAATGAGATACTTTTATTTAATTTTTTTTTAAAATTTTTTTTATGTAAATTTATTTATTAAATTATCATAATTAATTTTATTTAACATTCTCTTTTAATATGTAGTAAGTAATAAGGCTAATTCATTTAATATTTTTTGAGACATTGTTGATCTTATAAAGTTTTTATTATTTTCAACTTTGATAAACTCTTTTTGCTTAAAGAACCCAATATTATACTTATTAACATTATTCTATCAGCTATATACGTATCTGAAAAAAAATCTATTCTTTTTATATAATTAAGATTGTCAATTGGTTTATTTTTTCCAAACCTATAAATTTTTAAGATATTTAATTCTAAAAATAAATAAAATCCATCAATATCCATTTTTAATATCAATAAAAGTTTTAACTTATTAATTCTCATTTTTAATACCAATAAAAGTGGACAGACATTAATAATAATTTAATTAAATTTTATTTTCAAACCTAAACCTATAATTAATTTAGTAAAACTATATTAATAATAAAATATTTTTTTGAGACTTCCTTTTTCTTAAACATAATTTTATAATTAATTTAATAAATGTATATTAGTAAAAAAAAATTTGAGACATTTTTTCTTAAATATAATTTTATAATTAATTTAATAGAAAATATAAGCACACTTTATTATAATGGTAAAAGAAGATTTGAGATCTTCTTTGTTTGCATGTTTAAAATGAGTGTTTTACTTGTTTTACTTTTGAGTCGATCTTCCTCTTGAATATGCAAATCAACCTTCATCAACATGTTAAGAGTTTTATCTCTTTATCTTTATCTCTTTGTTTATATTCTTAAATTTATTTTTATTTCACCTTTTTATTTTTACTATTTATCTTTATTTTAAGCAAAAATATTTAATTTAAAAAAAAACTTAAATTAATAAATAAATAATTTGAGTATAACAATAATATGTGGGATTCAACACTTCAACTTAAAAAATCCTTTTTATTTATGAACTTGGTATTGCCAAAGATCCTTAAGAAAGGGTTAGGATAATTTTTGGTGTGGGTGATTATTATCCTTTTTTATTATTGTTTTGCTATGACTCCTATGCTAATATTTTAAAGCTCTAAATTTTTTGAAAAGAGGGTAATTAGTGATATAAAATTGCTATCATGTATCAAATACGCAAAATATCCTACATGAAAAGGGACACTATGCCTGTGCCTTTAAAATATATGGTAACTTCCATTTTTTTTCACCTTTTCCTCATAGGATATTGTGTGCATCATTTTTGCTATAGATGGCATATGCTAATATAGGTTTATCTTTTCTTTTTCATTTTTCCTTTTTTTTTTTTAAATTGGTCATTGTAGATTTAGTTATAGTTAATTATATCTACATCAAAAGATCCCGATATATTTTCCAATCTTGCTATCAATGTCACTTTCAATCATATTCTCGCCACTATTTTGGAGAAAGTATAACTTTATTTTTCTTTTCAATCACCCTTTCTTTTTCGTGGAATTCACTAACCCGTTTACACAACAAGAGTTTTGCTTTTAATGCATAAAATCCAATAATTCGTACATAGAAGAGAATATTAGTACTTCCTCCATTGTTATTTATAAAAATCATACTTTTTTATTTTATTTTATTTTCATACATAAATAATTTTAATTATCTAAACTTTATTAATGATTTTTAAGATGCCTTAATTTTAATCAAATGTTGACTTTTACTAAGAAGAACACCTTAAAAAGATTATTAAGAGATTAGTAAATTTTGATGATGCACTTAATTATTTATTCTATATGTAAAGTTGAATATTTTTTTTATGAGGTGTGTATGTTAGTTAGTAATGAGTTGATATTACAGTAGAAAAAACCTCCAAACTGTTATGTTACAAATATACGAATATTATTTAGCGTAGTACACATATAATTCGTGAAAATATTCATTACGATTAAATTCTTCAATATTTCGTTTTCTAATTTATCTTAATCATATTTTTAAAATCTACCCATGCAATTAAATACTCTGCTCTTTATTCAAATAAAATTTCAGTACGATTTGTCTCTTAGTTTGGTCTAATTTAATATATAAAAATAATAACACAAAACATATTATAAATCGAGTCGTATAACAAAAAACTATAACACATCAATTATATTTTGAATTATATAAATAAGAAAGGAAAGTGTTTCGGGTATAGGGACCTACCACCTATCTAAAACACTCAATTTGTCCTTATCCTCTTCTTGTAGTAGTTTCTACCATTCGATCTCCTTTTTTTCTCTCTGTTCGATCTCCTTTCACTCTTTCCCACTCGGTTGTCCAGACGATTGGGTTACCTGTCCATATAAGTGCAATTAATGTTGTAATAAATGCGAAGTAAAAGTTCGTACCAACTCACCTTGGGCTCCTGTTTATAGCGTTTGGCATGACCTGTGATTAGGGTTTTCTTAATCATGGTCCAATTGCTTTTTAGACTTGATTACTGACTTGTATTACTTCTAATTTACATATTTAGTTTTGGTGCAGCCGTCCGACCGGAGGACCGTGCGCCTTGTCGAAGACCCCATAATTATGTTATGGCGACAAAGTTTCACTAGAATGAATGGCGGTGGCCGTTTGAGTCGTGAGCTCCCTTAAATCATTTCGGAAAAATTGTCACATCAACAATCCATGGGATTGTCCGTCTGTAGTGGACAACCTTTGACCACTTATCTTTAGACCGCCTGACCAAGGGTCTAACTAGGGATGTCGATAAATCATACGGTACAAAAAGAATACCTATTGTGATGTAAATTTGCACAACTTGTACAAATCTAGGATCTCACTTACACAATATACTCCCATAGTTTTATTTTAGAGTTTGATATGAAAAATTTATAAAAAATTGACATACCGTACTTAATAGTAAGAATTGTAGGTAAAAAATGAAACAAGTGCAAGGTCTGAAACTGCGATTCTTAGTTCCAAATGAATATATATATAGAAATTGCAATTGCAGAAATTGAAGTCAAAATCATCGTCTGAAAAAGTTTATTTTAAAGTTACGTATGTGTGGTGGTTTGGTGTCACAGTATTTTTCTCCATTGTATGTAGTCACTTTCAATTATGGAATGAGTAGGGTGGACCTTATCTTAAAGTTATTCTATTTATTTTTTAGTGGTTTTTTCATTTCAAGTAATGCAGTTTATATTTAATTAATTACCGTGAACGCACATAGTGTCCTTATTTTTAAACTCTAAATGGATTACCTCTCAAATTTTATGAAATCATACATGTGCTGGGTATGAATTACAGTTGCTAACTTTAATTGTTGAATTCTTTATATTTTGGGAGCATGACCTGTCGTAATTGATATATATATATATATATATATATATATATATATATATATATATATATATATATATATATATATATATATATAACTTTTAATTATTTAACATTTTATAATTTCAAATCGCAGATATTTTAATTTAGTTTTGAATAAATTGTTTTTTAAGTTTAACTTCATACTTATTTTTTTATCGTAAAAAAAAATTATAACTAATTCTAATAAAGAAAAAAACGTTTTTAAAAATTAATTTAGAGAAATTTTTTTTAATTATAAATTAATTTTTTGTAATTAAAACTTTAATAGCTAATATTAATGATAAATTTAAATACCAATTTTTAATAGAAATTATTTTAATAATTATAATTTTTTAGTTTATAATTTAATATTTAAATTGGTATTATAATGATTAATTATTTTTAATCATTAATATTGATCATCATTTAGATTTTTTTATTGTGTGTAGTTGATTTTTTTTACACATTTTCTTAAGACATTAGGGGAATAGTGAAATCCGTAAAAGAGTCAACAATTTTCATAAAATTTAAGAAAATAAAAAATTTTATTTAGAAGGATATTGGACATTTTAGGACATCATAAACAGCCCATTTAAAACTGACTAAGTCCAGGTATGAGAAAAGAAATAAATAAGTTTTTTGTAAATATTTAAGTTATATATTTTTATCCTTCTTAAGTATTTTTGTATTAAAATCCATCATTACGAAAAATGGCTAGTTCTTCGGAAAATTTTAGACCCAGAGAAAAAAAAAAAGAAAAACCTCTTCTTCTAGTCGCTCTTCTTTTTCCTTTTGTTGGAGTTTAATGTAATTGGATGTGTGTTGTTGATATTTTCGTTTTTTACTAAATTCATTATTGTTTCTTCTTTCATGGTCAATGTTTGTGTTGTTCTAATTGAAAAACAGAGCCATTGTACTGACTTATATAATTTTAAGTGTCACTGAGATATTCTTAAGTTATATTTGCAGTATTTTATAAGTTTAAGTATGATTGATAAATTCTTAATTATAAACTCAAGAAACAACCAATTATTTTTATAAATAAGATAAAAAAAATTGATAATCATAAAATATTTTTTCTTAGTACTACCCTAATTCAGTAGATAATTGTGAGATGTCTTCATGACATAATCATATTATTTTTTCTTTTGATTTTCAAAAAATTAATAAAACTGATTTACATAACGTGAAAATAAATAAAAAATAAGAATAAATTTAAAATACGCTATAATAATTTCTTTTATCTATTTTTTAGGATAAAAGGTTGAATTAATTATAAGTTATTTGTGTTTGTTTTGAGAGTTTAACATACTAACATATTTGCCATAACTCCCATCTTTACTTTATCAACTGAAGTTAGACTAATCAAAACTTCAAAATATGTGATAAATATTGTGCATTATAAATGTGAGAATCTCTGATATAATTTCACCTTTTTTTGTCATACTTGTAACTGATAATTACATCTAATTAAGCTACTCAAATGAAACAAGACTATGAAAAGAGTCTTCAACGAACCCACATTTTCCATGAATGAGGAACAAACGAGGCTATTACCTTTAAACAAAAAAAACTCAAGTCACGTAAATTTCTATAGTTTTCTTCGAAACTCAACATTCTCTGTGCCAATTTCTGAATTGAAACTGAAAGAACACGCTATGTGCATCTAAATGCTTTTCCCTTATTTTGTCATCGAAACATAAGCGTTAACAAAACCTTTGTCCTTGTCTCAGTCACGCCATAATTGTGATTCATGTCATCAACTTCAGGTCAAGTGTAACTGCCAAAAATTTATATTCCTTTTGGATCACTTCTTTAGGGATAAAGAGATGATGTATGGTACTCTCTTTTCTCATTATTCATTCCTATTATTACACATGTGCACACCAAAAACTTCAATCACTTACCCTTCTATTTACTTTGTTTTCTCGCCAAATAAATCAACCCCTTATCTTTTTTTCATTTGCGTCTGGGATTCAACCATACACTATTCCATGTTGATCAAACTTTTTATCTGATCAACAGTTCCCACATATTGGAGCTTTATAAAAGAGGTGAACCTTTTTTTTTTTTTCTTGTGAAGAAAAGCAGGGTGTGACATTACATTACTAAACAATTCATTTCTTCTGCCACTTGATTATGTTTCTTTGCTGAATTTTCTGTAATTAAGAAGTTGATTTTGTTTAAGTGGGTGTTACTGGTGTGGGCAACTTCGTAAACAGTGTTAATCTGTTTTTTTGTTTTTTTCCATCTCAAATATATTTTGTTCTGGTTTGTTAATTGTTACCTTATAAATTACACACCCCAACTTTTAGTATAGTGAAAAAAAGTGCAGATTGTGGGTTTAAAGTGCAACCAAGCAACTCATGTTCACAGATTGTGCTTTCTTGTGAATTTATAAACAGAAAGGCTCAATTATTTGTCAAACCAAAAAACTTGCAACTCAAGTTTCAGAAAATATAATATCTCAAAGTTTATATATATTTATACTTTGAGTGAACCTTCAATTATTCCTCCTCCTTTATAATTTTAATGCAATCTTTAAGAAGTGAGACAAAATTTACCATACTTTTAAAACCCAATACATATTTTTATACGAAATTTTGTGAATAAAATATCTTTTTGTCTTTTAACCAGTGGGCTTGCCCCACTTTTGCCTCCACAACAGAGGATTTTCATCCATAAATACCCTTGTTGGTAGCGTGTGTCCTCCACACTCTCTCCACACACACACCATCTTCTTTTCCTTATTATTATTTTCATTATCATCGAATATTTTTTTTCCTTCAGTTGGTTCAGGCTTTCTCTCCACCACCATGTCATCAAATCAAACATCCCTGAACCAAACCAAGCTCGTTCTTCCAACCAATGACCTCGAGCAACAACATGCGACAACTCTCGAGATCGAACCCGAGGAAACCTTTGACTACTCGAAACGATCTCAGTGGCTGCGTGCGGCGGTGTTGGGAGCCAACGACGGTTTGGTCTCAACGGCGTCACTGATGATGGGTATTGGCGCCGTGAAGCAGGACCTGAAGGTCATGATCCTCTCAGGGTTTGCAGGGTTGGTGGCAGGAGCATGCAGCATGGCCATAGGTGAGTTTGTGTCTGTGTACTCGCAGCTTGACATAGAGGTTGCCCAGATGAAGAGAGAGAAAGAAAGGATGTCTGGGAGTGACAGAGAAGATAGCAACGAAGAAGAGAAAGAGGGTTTGCCAAATCCTTTGCAGGCTGCAGCAGCATCAGCTTTGGCTTTTTCTGTTGGTGCAATGGTGCCATTGCTAGCAGCGTCCTTTATAAGGGAATATAAGGTGAGGATTGCGGTGGTTGTGGCTGCTGTCACCGTCGCGTTGGTGGTGTTTGGTTGGTTAGGGGCTGTGTTGGGTAAGGCTCCGGTGTTTAGGTCTTCTATGAGGGTCTTGTTTGGGGGTTGGATGGCCATGTTCATCACCTTTGGTCTAACCAAGTTGATTGGTTCAAGTGGACTCTAGAATAGTTTCTTCTCCTTGTTTTGTATGTGATGTTATATGTTATAGATATAGTTATAGTTATAACTGTGTTAATTATGCAGTTATGTAGACTCTCTTTTCATTTTTTGCTTAAAAAAAATGATGAGATGAGACATAGGTTAAAGAAAGTTGTTTTGATTGGCATAACTATAGCACAAAAAGAGGGTAAGGTGTTTCAAAAGTATTGTAATCTGTAAATGGAGTTCTCTTTATGTGTATGATGATAATTGATAAAGCTTGGAGTTTTCTGTGGGTTGGTTTATTATCATATTTGGATTAATCAGTGAGGCATGGTGTGTTATTCTCAAATTACTAAACAATGAAACATAATTTTTATTTTTCTTAAATTTGTTATTATGTGCTTTTAGTAGACACTGTTTAATTTTGGAACGCTTAAAAGTTTAAGTAAATTGTATTATACAAGTTATGGCTTATTTATCAAAAATTGTATTGAGTTTTAGTAAAGAAAATAAATAGTGATGGCTTGGTGAAGAAGTGAATCTACATTTTTTTGGATATTATTATAAATAATAGTTGAATTAAACAAACAAAAAAGTATTTGAGTTCAATTTTTTTTTTTATAATTTTTAAGATTTTCTTTTTTCTTTCTAGATTTTTTATTTAGTGAACCAACTCACTAGTCAATCCACCATCTTAATGGGTTGAGTCAGGTTGGCATCTCTCCTTGGATATATGTTGATTTTGTTACTTTATAAAGTTAGGTGTTGGTATTTGTTTTTTGTTTTAGTTTTTTTTATTGTTTTTGCGTGTTTAAAAATATGAAAACGTTGAATTTATATAAATAAAAACTGGGATACAATATCATATTGAGCCTTGCTATGCTTTAATAATGCTTAGTTTCACTTTAATTATTTGCGTAATAAATATTTTGTAAGTATTTTTATATTTATTGGGACAAAATTTTATATATGGATGAGAACAATTCTGCTGAATATAAAGTACTACATGAACATCTTTATAAACCTAACATATCAAATTAAAACTTTTATACAAATGATAACACGTAGTTCTGTTTATCTATTTAATGATTTAGTTATAATGGATCAAAATAAAACAATATAAATACTATTGAGTGTAAGGTTTTTTTAGTTCTCTTCATGTGATTATTAGTTTAATTTTTTTAATAGGTATCAATCCCTTTAAATTTCGAGTTATCTAAATGTGTTTAGAAAGTTTGTTTTGTATATCTTTAAACATATATTTGAGTTTGATTTCCTAAATTTTTATATTTAACTTTTTTTAATAATATGATTCATAGCGTGTGTCAAGGTTTTCAGATAACTTTTTTCTTTGTCGAGTCTTTAAAATAAACTTGTTAGTATATTAAGTTTTTTAATATATTTTAAAATATTATCTTATTAATATCTAACAGTGACACAAAATTATTTGTCACTATAATGACCAATTTAGATATTAATTTACAAAATAAAAAATTATTGGTTATTAAAATATTATGAATAAAAAATTATAATTAGTCATTAATTAATTAAAGACAAATTTAAAAATCAATTTTTTTGGTAATAATAATTTTAGTAACTAATTTTTAGTGACCAACTTTCTTTTGATAGTTTTAACAAATTTTAGTTACTAAAATTAGTTATCAATAAAATATTTTTTATATTATTAAAATCGATGCTCATCAAATATTTTAAAAGTACAAAAGCAGAATAAAACAAAAGACTTCACAGAAAATTTAAATTCACTCGTAACTGAAATATCATAATTTATAATAATGTCTGATATAGGTTTTTCTTTTCATAAAAAGATATAAATATTAAAAAAAAGTAACATTTAATCAATTAAAAAATTATCTTACAAACTTTGGATAACAGCTTAAGTTAGGTGTTGGAAAATACACTTCTTAATTAAATAATTGAAGGAAATCATTTACTAATAACTACTGAGATTATTTACTTTAAGATATTTCCTTCACTTGTAAGAACATGTAATAATTATTTGTTTCACTTGGGAACGTGCTCTAAAATGAAACTTTTAATGCATAAAGTGCATTTAATATATATACTTGTATTCTTAATGGAAAGGTCTGTACATAAAAGCCAACTTGTAAATTGAATGCTAATGGTAAATTGATCACCAGTTGGGAGTAAACAAATATTTTATCTATAATAATATCTAAAGAGATTTTTTTTTTATTTTTTTTATCTTTAATTATTATTTTAAAAATTATTTATTTTATAAATAATTTACTTTTAATTGTTATTATAAAAATTTATTTTATTTTGACCATTATTTTAAGAATTTATTTTATTTTGACCGTTATTTTAAATATTTTTAAAAAATTATTTTATTTAAAAATTATTTTTAAAATTATTATATATATATATATATATTTTAAAGGTAAATATTATTAATCTTAATTTAAATTTTTATAAAAATTATAAAATACGAACACATATGTGTAACAACACCTGTTTTTCACTAGTTTTTATTAATGAGATTGTTGTAAGTTATTGAGAAACAAGTTATTGTTCTATCTTTAAAAAAACAAAAAGTTATTTCATAATCTTATTTTTATAATAAATTTATATTGGATTGATTTGTAATTTTTTTTTACTTAGACTAAACTTTTCACATTAAAAAATCTGTATTCTTTTTCTTTTATTGTTTTTTCTTGCAAACCAGTTTTAAGTTGCATACATAGAAGAAAATCTTTCTAGTTCTAGGCATAAAAGGGTCTATTCCAAACATTATAGTTAGGAATCAATTCAACTTCTTTTGTTGTATAAAGGTGGGTTCTCTTCACCAATCAAGAAAAGAAAATTTAGAATCTTACACAATTTTCTTTTTTCCTTTTTCTTATCATCCTTAAAGAAGAAAAACAAAACACGTGTGAAGTTATGATTAAAGAAAGTGCTAGATTTTATCACAAAGATCCACAATTATTTATATAGTAATGGATAAAGTTTCTTTCTTGGCATTTTTTAAAATCATTTTTCTATTTTTAAAAGAAGAGAACAAATTCCCCCTCTCCCTAAAATTCAACAAACCAAGAAAAAGAACAGAATCTCAATAAATTTCTTTCATCTACTTTTTTTGTTTTACCAACCCCATAACATTGTACTTGATGATTCTTTGATTATTTTTCAGTTGAGCAAACAAGAAGTTTTATTTTGGAAAGTTACAGAAGACAAGTAGCTTTATTTTATGACCAAAATTTCATTTGTAAGAAAATTTTGAAAGTACCAACTTCTATATTCAACCATGTGGCATGAGACAAGAACTAAATTTTGTACTCAACCTAGGAATGACCTCCACTACAATCATTTAGACATCATCAAAAGAGGAAAAAAAAGATAAAGAATTATTGTGCGAAAGTATTAGGTTTAACAAGGAGGTTTCACCGGAAAAATACAAATACCAATAAAATTTGAATCTAACCACGTAAGGTATTAACACCATTCTTAATCTAAAATCTTAAAACAATGAGTATATGAATCTTCATATTTATATAGTGTTCTACTTTCTTATTTTTAACTAATGTAAAATTTAAACTCACACTTAAATTCTTAACGTAAAAGAAATCAATCAGGAAATTAAAACCAACCAACCTATATGTTCATTCACTTTTGCATAGATATAGGAAAAGAATTCCTAACCTTATTTCTCTTTGTTGGGATATGCTTTAGTTGAAAATCCCGTGACTTTGGTCTTGTGAGTGTGTGAAAAGAACTTGCTTTTTTGAGGGGGTAATTCTTAAGTGCAAATAAGAAATTCACTCCATCACATATAATAATCCATAGATAATTTAAATAGTTAATTTCGTATTAATGTTATATAACTTAAAATTTTTAATTTTTTATCACCAAATTTCAAAATTCCTTCATAATTAATTAAGTAATGTTTTTCGAAACTATTTTTCAAATCAATTACCTGTGATAGGAAAGATTAAATAGTTGGTAGTTGCATATTATTATTCCTTATTATACACTTATTTATGCGCAACTTATTTATTTATGAAGTAAAAGTAAATGGTAACCATATATATATATATATTCTTGTTAGTGTTGGATTAGTGTTGGTTTAGCCACTTCAAATAAAATCTGCTTAAAGGTCCATCATCCTCTGCTCAACATTGTCCAAAATTGAGGCTATAAGGTTTATCACGTTGTTGCCACTTTTACGAGTCATCAGAGACCAATTCTGTTGGTGGTTGAACTGTATCCCCATCCCATCTTCAATTCACATGTGATTGAGAGGACTTTCTACTCTCCAATTTTGAACTCTCTTCTGGCCGAACCATGTGGTTTCTATCTGGTTGACTTTTATCTTATTTATTTTTAGTATTTATTTTGATTTAAGTTACAACCAATTATACTTACATTGATTTTATTTATTTCACTTAGCGTAAGTTAAGTTGATATTAATTTGACACTCACACAAATATGATGCTAATTTATATATCATGAATTTGTCAATTTTCTTGATAATGAATAATAATAGTATATTATTCTTAATCCAAAGGCTCAAGTTTAAAAATGACAAATATTTTTACTCAAAAAATATTTTCTCCCACTTTTCTATATAAATTTTCCCACTCTCATTTTCTTTTTCCACCCTCATCTCATTCACCTGTATTCATCTCCTTCATTTAAATGCTTCTCCTTCACACACACCTATCTCCTTCATCCATAATTTGATTTTTAATATCATGTTTGAAAATATGTGAAGAAATAAATCTATCTCGTTTGTATCTCTATGTTATCTTTTTTTTTTATCACTTTAAGAAAAAAAATCTATTATTTTATTCCTAATCAATATATCTATTTGAAAAAAAAAGTTTAAGACTCAAAAATAATTTATTAATATCTAATTGAAAATTTAGAGATATAATTACTAAAAGAAAAATATATGATAATCAAATTACAATTAAAAAATGTTATGAAAAAATATATAGTACATAACTTTTCCTTCTATATTCATAAAAAAAAATACAATAAAATTCTAATTATTAAAATAATATCTCACTACCAAAGACGAGACAAAATTGTATTTTTATCTTGAAAAATGGAAGAGAACAGATGAAAAATGAGAGAAAAAATAATGAATTTGTGTCTAACTTTCTATTTTTTTAGAAACAATAGAAGACACTACAAGAGTGAAAGATGAATACAATACGAGAAAACCTGAAAAGAAATTGAGAGAGAACATAATTTTTGTTGTTGTTTATAATATTTAATTTTATATTTTTTATAAAAAATATAAAATTATCTAATTTAATTTTATCAATATAATATATAACATTTACATATATTTTTAAAAAAATTGGGAAGAGGGGGCATGGTCCCTAAGATCCACCCCTGCTTGTAAGTTTGTGTCTTTTGCATATAAATACCACTTATTTGCATTGAGAAAAGACACAACAAGCACATCAACTCATTCTTAAAAAGTTTTTTTAGTCTTATGCTTTATATTGTCTTTTAAGACATTGGTGTCATAAGGTTCAAAGATCTTTTGCTTCACTTGATCAATCTGATGAGTTATTATATCTTGGGAGAGAAGCACATAAAAAAAGATTGAAGCCAAGAAAGGAGATGCTGATCCTAGGTGTTCTAGGTGATATATTTAGGATTTTCAATTCCTAAATCATGATTAGAAATAGAAAGAAATTGAGATGGAATCTGAGGGTTAAATAGGAAGCGTGGTAGGCAACAAACTTTGATCACGAACTCCACTTGTTGCTAGAGGAAGAAATTAATATCAACGATTTTTTCGAAATGGAATATATAAGAAAAGAAAATAGGCATGGAGGTCATAATGAAAGCAGGATTGATACCCATAAAAGTGTTGGGCTGATGAAAATAACATGTCTTAAAAAGTCCCACATTGCGAAGGACAACCGAGGAAGTAAGTGTTAGTGACTATATAATGGGCTCTAAGTCCATGATATTTCTTGCCCCGGGTCAACGACACTTCAAGCTTGTATTTGCTTCTTCTGATTTCTTATACTCTTGTAATAAAAGCGTTTTGAGGTTTGGATTAAATTATTGGTTTGAAGAGTGTGGATGTACTTGGGGTCAAAGGGTATGAGAGAGTTGTCTATGTTGTTATTTTATTTCTTTATTAATAAAGCGATTCTCGGGAGTTTTTCCTAGTAGAAGAGACAACTTCCGCTCTTGATACCACATTAGAAAACCTACTCTACTACTGAATGAGAGAGAGGTGACTTAATAATGAAAATATTATTCACCTTAACATTGTAAACCTTTGAATACATGGTATTATATAAGAGAATTGTAAACACTAAAAACCAAATGATAATGACTTTTTGACCTACTTTCAAACCCACCACTCCAATCATTCTTAAATCATCACATTACACCACTAAAATAAATCAAAATAGATGATCTAAGATGATGGAAATGGTGGATTAAAGTGAGTCAAAATATTATTATCCAAACAAAAAATGAAATGATAATAGTGCTAACAAATTAACAAAACCAAAATAGAAAATAAAGTAGATAAATAAAATCATTAGATTCTAACATATTTCTATTCGTCCTAACGGTCATAAATTTTGTAAACCTTTCAAACCAGATCTTGACCAAAAATTTTGGAGGAACCAAAATAATATAATTTTTTTATCATTAAATTAGATTATTAGTATAATGTTTCAAAAAATAATTCTTTAAACTAAACAATTGAATCATTAGATTAGATTATTAGTATAATATTTTAAAATATATGAAGAAGTGGAATGTATCTATTTTTATCTTCAGGAATAGCTTCCTTTTAATCATTTAAAAATAAATAAATCTATTATTTTATTTTCCATCTATATAAATATTTTTTTTTTCAAAATAATATTAGAATACAAATTTTATCTTATATATTCATAAAAAATGAATTTGGCAAAGGCTTGTAAGATAAAAAAAATCATGTTAATAACTCTTCAACTAATATTTTATTATCAGGTAAGACGATATAGAGTTACCTTTTTTTTTTCAAGAAAGAAAGAAA
>Ga0209589_1005498_pt1 | contig 21495 bp, 13 predicted proteins | sample CowpeawhiteBW_FD_187525 | JGI IMG/M metagenome (GOLD analysis project Ga0209589, IMG submission 187525) | Root nodule microbial communities of legume samples collected from California USA - Cow pea white BW (SPAdes) (version 2) | ecosystem: Host-associated > Plants > Roots > Nodule | place: USA... | reverse complement strand
GCAAAAAAAAAAAAAACAAAATGCGAAGGGAAACCCATTTTTCGAACTCACCGGTAGCGAGAGGCAACGATTTAATCGATGACAATGGATGGCGCAACGGAGGCGACGATGCACGACGAACAGTAGTTGTAGCTGGTCGGCGATGAAGCTGGACAATGATGGTGCCAGAAAGAGCGAAAAAGGGGTTTTGCGTGTAAAGAGTTTTAAGAAGACGATGGATAGTGAAAGGGTTTCGCGATTTGGGAATTTAACAGGCTTTATGGCCTCAATTCAATTAATAACTGAGGCCTAAAGTCCCTTTAGTACTTCGGTCCCTAAACACTCGAGGCCAAAATTGTTGACGCTGGTGGCAATTTTGAAATTTTGCTTATTGGGCTGTCTTTTAGGCTTCAATTCTTTTGTAACTGAGGCCTAAAGTCCCTTTACTGCACCGGTTTTCAGACACTTGAGGCAATATAGTTGGACGAAATCACAAAAATGCCACTGCCTCCTTATAGGCTTCGGTTTCGTTATAACCGAGGCCTATAAGGCGAAGTAAAATGTCAAATTTGCACTAGTGCTTAAGACTTTATGTGAATTAACAATCCCATCAAAATTAGTCATAACAGAGCTTAAATCAGATATTGTTACCTCTCCTCCATTTTCATTGTTTGGTAAAGATTTGTCTTCTACTTCTGCCATGAGATTTGAATGTTTCTCTAGGTTTGATTTTTAGTTTTCAAAGTTCTTCAAGGATTCATCGTGAGATAGTGCAATAGCTTTCCACATCTCGTTGGCAATGACAATATTTAGGACATTTAGAACTTTGTCTATTGGTATTGCACACAATAGAGTGTGCCTTGCCTTGGTATTTAATTTAGCTTTGTATCTCTGTTTTTTCCCCAAGTACTTCTTGGAAGCATTTTTCCTCTATCATTAATCAATGTGGGAATGCCATTATTGATCATGTCTGACATATTAGAATTTATTGCTGTTAGGAATGACATAATCTTTTATTTCCATAGACCATACTTCTTTTCTTTGAAGGCTGGTGGGCAAACTCTAATATGTTATTTGTTCTCTATGTTGCCTACGAGGATCTATCCTATACTTCTGTTAGGAAATCCCCTAGAGGCTGACTCTGATATCACTAATTGGTGTAAATTGGCTCTAGACGAAAGAGGTTGAATAGAGCTTGCAGACATTTGACATTCTTTTCACATAAACATAATATAATAAATATAATTAATGTTAAGTGTATAGAGTAGAAAAGTACACATAAGGATTTATATTCACCCCGATTAAGGCTACCTTTAGTCTCTTAAGCCAATTGCTTAAGAAATTCACTACTCAACACCTTTGACTAGCACGAATATCAACCTCTCCAGGTTATAATGAGTTTCACCTCTTTAGGTATCACAAGTCAATCCTCTATAGGTACTAGTTTAATATCTCTAGATATCACAAGTACTAACCTATATAGGTTATAAGTAGTACCTATCTTTTCAGGTATCAAGTCTCGATCTCTCCCTAATATGAAGAACTTCAAGTACAATCAAAATAATAATCTTTCACGCAGGAAAGTCATTATAAAGCTCACAGGGTTCGCTTCACACAGTGATGGATTTATATTGATTAATATCAGTCACTAGCAAAGATAGATATGACAATGTAAACTTTGAGAGTGTTTCCCTCTTTTCTCTTTTCTCCTTTTCTCTTCAAAAATGGATTTGACAGTATTTCAAAACATCATTTTTCTTCTGTCTTTTACTCTCTGTGTCTTCTTTCTTGTTTCTTTTGTCTATCTTCATATCTTCTAATATTATTGTCATTCTTCACTTTGAAAGTTCTTGACAATTGATCAGACTGTATTGCTTCTTGTGAATGATTTCTTTCTTTTTTGGCCATTCAACAATTAAAATTTCAAATATCATAACGTTATGGCTTCAATCATATGGAGATTCTCTTACTGGCTTCAATCTACAACAACTCTAATCCAACAAGCCTCAACCGGTGCCAACAACAATGAGCCTTAGTCTTCCACTCAGGCCAATCTCATACAAAAAGGCCCCATGAATTTTTTGGTCCTAGTGGTAACATGTTTTCCAATTTTTCCAATATCACACAACAAACTTCTCATGTCCCCTATTCTTATTCTTTATATAATTCCTTTCCTTTGATTTTTTATTCTGGAGGAACTCACCAAATTACTTGCTCTCTAAAAAATTTTCAAGTCTTTTCAAAAATAAAATCCATTAATAATCATTTACCCGATGACTCCATAGTTACTTCATATTACTTTGGCATTGTTCATTTTGCTCATAGTTTTATAATCTATAATGTGTTTTGTGTCCATGATTTTATATTTAATCTTTTTTCTATTTCAAAAACTCTTTCAAGTCTAATTTAACTTTTTTGGTCTTTTTTGCTAAATATAGAAGGTAAGCACAATAAGGATGGTTAGTTTGGATAAGATATAACAAGGGCTCTACCACCTAGTCAGCCTCACTCCTCATGTCCCCTTTGTCAACAACTTTTTCCTTTCTACCATCATCAACAACAATCTTTGGCATTTTTTCTCAGGAAACTTGCAGACAAAATACGTAATAATTTACATGAGTAATTTGCTTTTATTTCAAATCATAATAATGACTCATGTGACATTTGTCACTTAGCTAAAAAAATAACTATCATATTCCTTAGTGACAGTAGAGCTTCAAAAAATTTTAATCTCATTCACATGGATATTTGAGGTCTTTTTTAAAAGTTTTTATTTATGGTATTGATGGTTTTAATAGATTTACTTGGGTTGTTTTATTGAAAAGAAAGCAGAAGTTCAAGTTAATATTCAAAACTTCATTGCCTTAGTTGAAAAACAATTTTACTCTAAAGAAAAAATACTTCTTTCTGACAATGGGCCAAATTTTATTTAAAGATATTTTATGCCTCCAATGTTATTATTCATCAAACAAGTTGTCCTTAAATACCTCAACAAAAGTGTAGAGTTGAAAGTGAGCATCGACACATTCTTAATGTTGTTTATGCTTGAAAAGGAGATAATGAACACTTGGTTGAAGGTCAAGTCAGAAGTGGTAGGGAATAAGATGATATTTTTGTTATCCTATTACTTGAGGAGAAGAATGTTCTTTATGACATGATTTATGAAGAAGATAGAACTAATGAAAATCCCTTTAATTTTCATTTTAATTTGAATAGTTTATAGTAATTGAATTTAAGTTTGATGAAGTAAACTGATTAATTTTTTAATCTTAACTTTGATGAAGATTTGAGAGAGAAAATGCTTTTATTTTAATAATTTGTTGTTTTTACTATTATAAAAAGTAAAATTCATTATTCATGTTACGATCCCATATGATTTTGTGAATACCTTACTATCTAATCATATTCTTGATTTGATTTTGATGTTGATAATAAATAGTTCAAGTCAACTTTACAACATATTTTGTATAAACGCAGTAAAAACATTTTTAACATTTTAAACTTTTAATCTCAAATTAGTTCTTTGTGAAAGGCAGAATGTGCAAGCTAGCTGGCATTCATATTTTTTGTTAATATTTGTCTTTTCCGGTGCTCATCTCTTTCAATGTTGCATTTTTTTTCCATATAGATATTTGTCTTTTTATTGTTGACCACTTAAGGTCTAAAAGACTTGCCACAATTTCCTGTGGATGTTTACAAAACTGGTGACAAAGTCTTACTCGTGTTATCATTTTTCTCAGGGCACCCGTGTTTATATTTAGTTGCGCACATTCAGCTAAAGTAGCATAGTTGACAATTATCACCATTTTCAGTGGACTTTTGGAACTTTTGATTTTTCCAAAGTGATTTTCAGTATATGTTAGAATTTGTTGTCTTTTCTCTCCCCACCTTATATCATGGGGAAAATTCAAAGCACTTGCATGTTTTCCAAAACCATGAATGTGATGGAAGACTAAGAGTCATAATTAATGGCTTATAAGCTTTGAGCAGTTTCCACTTTTTGTTTTTCTTCCACGAGGAAGACTGCCACTACCACTCCTACAGCAAGTCTTCTCTACAATATCGGAGATATGTAATTAACACAAGTATTTTTTAATTAAGTCCATTAAAATATGTTGGAAAAATTATTAGTAGATTTTTTATTTATATATATATATATATATATATATATATTTTATAATATTTGTTTTTCTTTCACCTACACACTTTTTTCTCTCTTCTTGTGACTTGTCATGAAATTCATTCACATCTCAAAAATATTTTTTCTCTTATCACAACCTTGATGCAGTTATGTTTAAATGATGTATAAGTCAATTAAATATTTTAATCTTACATTTGGATATCCAAACTCCTTTTTAACATTTTTATTTATTGTTTATTTTTTTTCACATGATGTTTAACTTTCATTTTAAGTGCTCAATAGTGTGAACCCTTAATTTGTTAGGTAATATAAAAAACTTATCTTTTATATTCTCTTATTCTTAATTTTTGTTTCATTTGAATTTGTTTTTTTAAAAGAAAAATATTACTATCAACAGTTGAACTAATTTGATATCTAAAAAGTTTACTTAGATATCTAAGTTACCTTTTATCTTATCATACTTTTAATTATATATTTAATTTTATTTGAATGATTTCATTGAATATTCTATCAAATTGTTTTTAAGACACATACTTGATCATTTTTACTTTTTTTTTTGTTTTTATTTATTGTTTATTTTATCATGTAAAATACTTATATTTTTATATAATTATTTTTCTTTCCTAACTCATTATCATAAGTGTAATTTTATTACTACAATTGTATAACTAAATTTCATATTCTATAATATATAATAATATAATGTGATTGTCATGAATCTTGTTTATCACCATCCAACATATATTGAACTTAAGAAGATGAAAAATATATGTTAAATTACAATAATTGTTAGTTTAATATATATTTTTTGTGTGCTTTTTGTTCAACCGGTGTATTATAATTTTTATTATGTATTAAACTAGAGATTTCATTATAATTTAAGGAATGAAAGTAAAGATACATTTAAAATATTTTTTTAATTTGAATATTTGTTTTCCTTTTATATTTAAAATTATTTTTTAATGTTATCAACTTTTATTCATTAACATCTGCAATTTTAATAAATATTTTGGATCCCATAAAATTTTATTCGGTACTCTAATTTGAAATGTTTATAATTTTTCTAAATATTTGATATTAAAGAAACGTGAATATCTTCTTTTAATATTGAATATTTGATAATATTATGCTTCCTTTACCATAATCTTTTATTATTTTATAAAAATTAATTAATATTAAAATAGTAAAAAAATAGGTAAACCCGTATTTGGTGAGGATGATACGAAAGTTTGATAACTCTTGAGTTTGAATTTAGATATAGAGATGAGGATGAACATTTTTCTTTAGGAATGAGTATGAGATCTCAAAACGCATCTCTCCCCAATCCCATTTCTTCTCTAATATATCATCTCATTTTTTAAAGTAAAAATCTATCGAAATCCTCTTCTCATAAGGTATAAACTTTTTGTCTCTTCAACATCCCATTCATACCTTGCCTTCTTACTTTTTTTGAAATCAATTAGTTAATTTTTAATAAAAAATAAAAATCTCAAAAATATGATATTATCAAATATTCAATATAAAAATGACATATATTTTCATTTCTTTAATATCAAATATTTTTTAAAAAAAATAATTGTATAAATTTAACATTAAAGTACCACATAACAAATGGGTGAAAGCAAAATAATTATATAAAATATTACACAATTATACATGTACTATACATAAATACAAATTCATGTTATCCAAATCAACTATTAATTTTGTAAACATTAATAAAACAAAGTTAATAAAGCTAAAAAATATTTTAAGAAAAAGATAAAAAAATAAATATTCAAGTTTTTCGATATTTCAAATCTCTCTTTATTTTCTTTCTCAAACTTCTAATGAAATCTTTTTTTATACATTAGTACACCACTTGAATAAAATTTCATAGAGAAAAAAAAGACTAAACTAGTAATAATTCAAATTTAGACATACATATTTCATCATTTAAATATTAATCTATGTTTAATGGTAATAAACAAATATTGATATTATATTATAGTGAGACATAAAACACTATTTGATTGGCTTAAATTAATAATACAACATTTGAGCATATGTAACATCCCATTTTAAATAGATAATTCCAATTTAATAAAACGCCACATATATAAATATCCAAAGAGTACGGAAATTGGTTTATGAAGGTACACAGTACCCCAAACCTAGTCATAACAAAGAAAAGAGGCACCACACTGCCTATCATCAATACAATAGTTCAAAAACAGCACAAGTTTTTGTCCAGAACAAGAGAAATTCTAACTAAATAAACTCCTTCAGCCGCGAGCCCCATAGTGAGCTCAATACCCGTCCATAACCATCGAGCTACAACATCTCTACTATCATTACCACTGTCAGGGGTTCTCACATCTGCTCACATCAATAAAATTGATGATCATCGCAATGAGAAAGCCACACACAACATACAAGCAAGCGAAAGGGTAAGCTAGTGTAACAGATCCTTATATTATAACACTCAGCAGGTAAGTTCAAAACCAAACATAATTAACAGATATCCACACATGATATACCCAAACCACTTAAGGCTTTTAGACTTGACTATCCAGATACATACGATGAGGCACCACCACCAAATTGTGGGATTACGTCCTAGCAATGAGGCATCACCACGAGGCCTTCACGAAATTACATCCTTACATGAGGCACCACCACGAGACCTCCGTGAATTACGTCTTGGCCTTGAGGCACCACCACGATACCCCTCGTGGAATTACATCCTTATGTTGAGGCACCAACATAAACCTTCACCCTGACGTTCATGGAATTAAGTCCATTAGATGAGGCACCACCAGGGACTACCAATAGGAAGGTCCACGGGATTACGTCCATTAGGTGAGGCACTACCATGAACTCTTACTACAAGAGTCATGGAATTACATCCTTCTTAGACTTTGTATATGTGTCACCAACCAATCCGAGAGTTCCCATAAATACTAATATCATGTTGACATACATATCTATATAAACAACTAATCATACAACTCACAGTTCCCAATTCATATACAATAAAGCAATATCTTATTTCCATCTCAACCTCATACTGTAACCATGGTATCATCCCTCAACCCTTCTAGTAAAGCATTTAGATCAGACAAACAAGCAACACATCAGTGAATCACTCAACAATAGTACCAAAACCTGCCCCAGTCTCGCTCAGGCTAAAAGGTCTCGCTCAGGCGAGGGAGATCCTTTTGCTCAGGTGAGGGCTCGAGGAGTGGGACAACAACTTCTGCGATCTCTCGCTCAAGCGATTCCCTTCTCGCCTAAGCGAGATCACCCTCGTTCAAAAATGAAAACTCGTCGCCTGAGCGACAGTTCAAGCAGAAGACGTGACATATTGCTTTGTCATCCAGCTAATTCAATGTAATGGAAAAATATTGATAATGAGTTCCGCTAGTTCGATGAAGAATGTAGAAATATTCATTTTGGTTTAGCTATTGATGGAATGAGTCCATTTGGTAATTTAATTACAAACCACAACTACTAGCCCGTTATATTATTCATCTACAACTTGTCTCCTGGACTTTTGTATGAAGAGAAAGTACATGATGTTGTCTATGATGATATATGGTCCAAGATAGCCTAAACATGACATAGATGTTTATCTCAGTCCACTGGTTGAAGATTGGAAGATGTTATGGATCGATGGGGTAAAAACATTTGATGCTTTTGCTTTTGAGACTTTCATGATGTGTGCAATGTTATTTTGCACCATTAATGACTTTCAAACTATGATAATTTGTTAGGGTACGATGTCAAGGGTCATAAAGCATGTCATATATGTAAAGAAAACACTACAGCATCCATTGAAATACGAAAGGAAAACAATATATATGTGGCATCAGAGATTTTTTCAATCCAGTCATCCTTATCGAAGGTTAAAAAGAAGCATTTAATGAACATCAAGAGAATGAAAATGAACCAAAATGAACCAATTCCATTGAATGGCTTTCAAATTTATGAGAAAGTTAATAAAATACATCATGTATTTGGGAAAACCTCCAAAAAATTATCTACAACAAGCCCTTAGAAGAAAAAATGAATATTCTTTGATCTTCCATATTGGTCAAAGTTAGAGGTTAGACATTGTATAAATGTAATTTTTGTGGAGAAGAATGTGTGTGATAGTTTGATTGGTACACTACTTAACATTCATTGAAAGACAAAGGATGAAGTAAAGGCTCGGTTGGATTTGCTTGAAATGAATATTTGAGAAGACTTGGCACCAAGGGAGGTTGGTAAGCACACTTATTTGGCTCCCGCATGTTACACTATGTCTAGAAAGGAAAAGATAAGATTTTGCCTTTGTTTACAAAGTGTCAAGGTACGACAATTATACTCTTCAAATATTAAGAGTTTTGTGTCAATGTAGGACTTGAAGCTCATTGGCCTGAAGTCTCACAATTATCACGTCTTAATGCAACAATTATTACAGGTGACTATTCATGGAATTTTAACCAAAAATGTTCAACAAACTATAATTTGTTTGTGTTCATTTTTCTTCTTCAATTTGTAGTAAAGTCATTGATCTTGTAAAGTTAGATGACCTTCGAAACGAGATTGTTATCATCTTGTGTCAATGGGATATTTTTTCACTCCATCCCTTTTTTGACGCTATGGTACATTTGCTTGTTCAATTAGTAAGAGAAATCAAGTTCGGTGGACAAGTATACCTAAGATGGATGTATCCTATTGAACTCTATATGAAGATTTTGAAAGGGTATGTGAAAAATCAATGTTGTCCAAAAGCTTCAATGATTGAAAGGTATATTGCTGAAGAAAGTACAGTTTTGTTTAGATTACATGACAAAAGAAAATCCAATAGGAGTTCCTCCCAGATCATGGTTGAATAAGTGTTCTATAAGTAACAACATATGAGGTGTGAATGTCGTAACCAAAGATGCATAAAACTATTGTAAGCACACACACACACACACACACACACACACACACACACACACACATATATATATATATATATATATATATATATATATATATATATATTTAAAAACACTAATGAGGTGATGCCCTAGTTATTTGCACAGAAAGCCATTGTAAAGACACAACATCTAAGACAATTAGAGAAATGACAGTTGATGGAGCATAACAAAATGTTCATGCATTGGTTTAAATATGAGGTTTTGAAAGATTCACAATCTTTTAAGGCTTTGATGTGGCTAGCAAATGGATTGAAGTTTGATGTTGTAAGTTGTACAAGTTACGAAATTAATAATTGCACATTCTATATGAAGTATTTTGATGATAAAAGCACAGTACAAAATAGTGGAGTGAGTCTTAAAGTCGAGTCATTGCAATTTTCCACATCCAAAGACCAAAATCTGGTAATTGGGTCAATGATGTACTATGGTATAATATAATAGATATGGGAGGTTGACTATACTATGTTTACTATTCCACTGTTCAAATATAAGTGGATTGATAATAAGAATGGTGTCAAAATTGATGAATCAGATATGACTCTAGTTGATTTTTGAAAGGTGGGTTATCGAGATGAGCCCTTTATCATGGCACATTAACCATCTCAAGTTTTTATGTAAAACATCTTGCATCTGAATATTGGTTTATAGCTCTTCATGACAAGAAACAAATTGATCTTAATGGAGAGATTTTAGGTAACCTTCATATTGTTGAAACTCATCCATTTAAAACAACGATAAATTTTGATGAGGCCCTAGTACTTGATGATGTACATGCAATTTGGGATATAAATATGACCAATCCATAAATTTATGTATAAATCTTACATTTTTGTATAAATTTACGTATTTTTTAAATAATATGTTATTGTTATTTTAAATGTTTGTTATTAATCTTTTGTGTTTTTTTTTCCTTTAATAATAAATATATAGCTAACCATCAGAATTCATCACTAGAGGATGAAGTTCCCATAAGGAGAACCACCAGAGGAGCCACTAGATTGATGCAGCTCTTGTTGAGATGAGCTAATGATAAGAACATTGTTGTCGTTGTCGACATCGTCACTAGTAAAGCTTTAAGTTGTAATGCATACCTCTTCAGAAGCTATTTAGGAGTATTGGCATGTGACAGAATATTCATCCTTATTCCTAGTTTCGATCATGTGTCTGAAGTTGATCGAAACTTGATATGGCAAGATTTATTGATAAATTAATTAATTTATTGAATTTATATTTTTATGATATTGGTAAAGCACTTATTGATGTATATTTTCTTTATTGCTGATGACATTTGATATTCCAAATGTGGCGATGCTTCAATATAAATGTCTTCATCGGTCACCGAGAATTTTTTGTGATTTTAAGACAAAATTGACATCTAGGTAAATCTTTGGAGCTAAAAATAATGAAAACCCATGTGAGTTATACAAGGCAATTGATAAAGACACTTGGCGTTAGTTTGTTGAGTCTCGTACATATGAGGGATGGAAGGTTAGTCTACTTGAATTAACATTGTTGAAATTGTGTACGGGTTGAATTAATTCATAAAATGAATTTTATGTTAGAGGAAAAGAGGACAAAACCCCAAGGAATAAGTGCTCAAAATAAAAACTCACACTTATTGTCTCGTGGTGGGTATAGAAAGCTTGAAGAAAAGATATTGATGCGAAAAAAAAGGTTTAGGCCCCCATCTTTTGAAGGTGATTGTCTCAAGCCTCCTTCACCACCATCTCGTCATCTAGCACCTACACTTCTAAAATCATACGAGAAAAATCTGAAAAAATTGTAATATTTAACTTTTCTTTAAACAATAATATGATTTTATACTAATTTTCTTTTAATTTACTTTTGTTATATTGCAAGACTCTTTGGTTGAGTAGAGCTCCTAAGATACTTTAATTCTAGAAGGTCATCATGGCATTTCTGCTACTGCAATTGGATGGCCTGAGCACCCTGGATGTTTATGTCTTGTTGGATTAGTAGTCGACATTTGCCAGTATTTTGGTGGCTCCTCTAGTCAGTCTTCATGGACGCATAATGTTGAGTATGAAGAAAAGTTAACACAACAGTTCACACAACAATTCACTAAACAAGTGACTGAAAGGGTTATGCATTAGTTTCAGCAGTAATTTGATAGTTATTGCATCCGTTCGCAAGTACCTTTTGTGCTAAGTTATGATCTTCCATAATTGTTTTTCAATAACATTAACATTGACTCTGTGATGACCTCCTTGCACGACTTGTGAAAGGAGAAGCTCCATGTTGTAGCGGAATGGCAATGGAATAAGTTTGGAGGCCCTTGAACAATTATATGAATCAGTGGAAAGGATGTTCTGGGAAGGAGAACCTATCCTAAAGGAAGGAGGCTAGAGGAGTTCTAAGAAGATTCCTAGCTAGCATGATTCTCAAGGCAATTATGTGGAGTGCTCTCAACATCAATGCAATTACAATTCAAGAGTAACCGAATACAAGTGTATGAGGTCCTCATGTATAGTAAAGGATCCTTGCAAATGCAAATGTAAATGTGTGTAGAAGTGAAATGCACATTTATGGCTGTGGCAAAAAGCATGCCTCTCGGATCTGGGATGAGTGGATCATGTTCCAAGTGGCAAGTCACACTTACCATGCATTTCCATCATGTGCACCATATGCTAGAGAGAACCTCTCGGCCAAGTTTGCAAATGAGCTTGAATTGGCCCAATTTGGAAGCTAATCAACAATGTACTTTGGCCCATTATTCTAGAAAGCATGACTTAACATGTGGCCAAAAAATAAAGACTATACTAATGTTTTTACAAGAAACCCATCATATTTGATATTCATTTTAGCCCAAGAGAAAAACATGTGAAGCTCATGAAGCTTAGTGGGCTCTTGTTGCTCTAGGCCCTCTTGTATCTTTCTCATCATACTTTGAGTAATTAGGCCTTTTGATGTGCTTGGGCCTTGACTTGAATGTGGATCATGTAATGGGCTTGGGCCGAATCCATCATCTCCTCCCCCTTGCACTACAAAAATAATTATTTTTAGTGGGGGTTTTATTTGATATTTCTAGGGGTTTTAACCCCAACTAATGGTTTTACCAGGGGTTTGTAATTGCCCTGGAAGAGCAAGCGTAGCTAACGGATTACCGAGGGTTTTTAGCAACCCCTGGAACTAGCGCAACTTACTTGGGGTTTCGAAAACCCCCGATAATGCCCGGGGTTTCGAAAACCCCCGCTAATACCTGGGGTTTCGAAAACCCCTGCTAATGCCTGGGGTTTCAAAAACCCCGCTAATGCTTGGTGTTTTGAAAACCTTCGCTAATGCTTGGGGTTCAGAAAACTCCCTTTAATGCTTGGGGTTCTAAAAACATTTGACAGCTTAATATTTTGGTTTTCATTATTATTTAGGAGGATGATTACATTTGACAATACAACCAAAACAAAAAGAAAAGTAACTTAACCATTTTGTATGACCCTACCCTAATATAAATAAATTGAATACTCTTAGAGGCTAAGTTTCAATAAAAGCATTCATTTTCATAACACATCTCATTAACTAAAAAGCAAAAACTCCTAGGTCATTTCAAAATAAGCAATCAATACAAATATTCATTCAAATAGTACTAGGAGTCATAATGCTCTTAATATAATAAGTTTTGGAGAGGTAGCCTTTGAATGATAATGACATAATAAGCAAGTGCACCAATGAACCAAATTGTAAAAGGAAATCAAAGTTGTTGACATAAGTTTCCTAGAGGCATATTTGTTGACATATTCTAAAAGTAAATGAATAATATCGTCTAATGCGTGGCTTGATGTCGATCATTTGTTTCTTCATTAGGAACACTTCCTTGATCAGATACCTAACATAAAAAATAATGATAATTAATAACTTTCCAAATAATAATATCAAACATATATTAATTTAATGAAGATTTAGATATTATTGTTGGTGCATGATGCATAGTAAAATCACGAGACAACTCTCCTTGGTAATTTTGTACCAAAAAATTAACCATTGCCTTCATTTCATTGAGTTGGGATGTCAATGTAGAAACCTATTTAAAAACACAAAATTAATCAAAATAGAGAAAATATATTTTATTTTCTACTTTTGAAGAAAAAAAGTGGAGCTCTTTTGACAATCTTGGTTTACATAACATAGACAATCGACTTACTTCAAACATCAAATTGATAAAAGTAATGCATCATAATCAAAAACTAAAAAACTAACCTGATTTTGTAACTTAGCATTAGAAGGATAACTTGAAGATGTTCCACTGTATGAATGACCCTTGGAGCCAAACACTTTAGATGGGCAAAGACCCAAACCCAAACCCCTAACACGTCCACAATGTTCTTGGCTTCCAAAAGCAAAAGCTAAGGAATCAGTACTTGATATTTCTTTTGATACAGATGATGATGATGTTGATTCATATACTTGAATTTTTTCCTACAAAGAACATATGAAGAAACTAATTAAAATAACACAAAGCATGGTTGATAATTATAGACTATATTAGAATTGAACTTACACTGATTTCCCTCGCTTCATCATTCACAAAGGCTCCATTAGCATGTTTATGTGTTGCTATCCATACCTCTCCTCTACTAACCCTATGGCCACACTCTTTTTCCTATAAAATTAAAGAAAAAATATCACATAAAGCCAAAAATTGAAACAAAAAGTTCACATTAAGATATGTAGTATTGTCACCCTTTCATCTCTTTTCCTTGCAATGCTCTTAGACCCACATGTGTGAGCAATGGTTTGCTTTGCCCTATTATCTTTATTTTTTAGAGCATGCTCTTAATCATCAAAGTATAAAAATTAATAATCATTAACTTGAACAATGTTCATGAAAATAGTTTCAATATACCTTCGTTTTTGAATTTAGTCGATAATACACAAAAGAAGCCCAATGATCTCTATCTATTCCTGTTGGAGCCATTGCAATCAATTCATCTCTAGTACGTGTTCCATCATTTCTAAGTTGCCACAATTCTTGTCGGTGGTCTTTCCACTTTATGTTAAGTGATTTGAGGATGTGGCTTATATGAACATCGGAATGGACATCAAAGTTAGCCTTCAAAACATAAAACAATTAAAATTAACAAGAGTTATAGTATAATTAAATTATACATTAAGTTCTTACAATGTTGACCTGAATAGTGTTCTTTAGTACATCTTCTTTATAATCTTTAGGAATCTTCTTCCAACTAGAATAGCTAATGGGAAGAGAATTAGAGCTTCTTGCAATGCTACCTAAGAACCTATTCAATAATGCTCCACCATCTGCAATTGGTTGACCCTCATTATTCCACTGCACAACAATCCTTTCATTAGGAGGTAAATGCCACACATCATTGGTTCGTAGTTGTTTTGTAATTCTCTTTCCTTGATCATCTACGAAATGTGAGAAAATAATTGTTACTAATTTATTATAAAGACAAATATATGTATAATATATTACGCAGTACTTTGTACATAGTTGCTTACCAATCACATTAACAAATCATGATCTTTTTCGGGTTACAAGACTTTGTTCATCTACTTGCAACTCAGTCTCCTCATTTTCTTCCTCTTCATTTTCAGAATATGAATGTGATGTAGTTGGTATTATTCGTTCAAATACAGGAAAAGATTGATGTGGTGGCTGAGGATTAGATTGAGGTGCAATTGGGGGTTGGCTAGTTGAAGATATCCTCACTTTCAAGGTTCCTGAAAAATACATTGGTTAGATATTCCTAAAAATGAATATAAAATCAAATTGATATATACAAAATCTAATGTATAACAGAATATATACAAAATAAAGAATATAAAACAGAATACAAAATATATATAGAATATGAAAAAATAAATTACTTGGCTGAGGTGCAAATGGAGGTAGAGGACAAGCATATTTAGGACCTTGTTGAATACTTGCTTGAGATGCAGATGGAAGTGGAGGGGAAAATGAAAATGAAGGACCTTGTTGAATATTTGCTTGAGGTGTAATTGGGGTTGGAATTTGTATTTCAAGTCTTCGAGGTTGAGTACTAGGTAGTGAAGAATGAGTACTCACTTCAGGTTTTGACTTAGACTTACTTGAGATTGAAAAGTTCATCTTCAAATCTCCTGAGAATGGATAAAAATTGATAAAGTTAGAAAAATCACAACAATTAAGGTGAAGTTCTGTTTAGACCACTTTATGGAATTATCTATTTTGTTCGATGCATTGAAAGTTTTCATGGAGCTGCACTTGATGACGTGGACTTCCTCCAAGGACCAATGTGTCTTTTGTTATATATTTGACATCAAATATAGTTTTCACAGAATCACAGTTTTCAACTACCAATGTCTCCAATTTTGGTAATAAAGGAAGTAAATAGAAGGGTAGCATGACATCTGATAAAAACTGACAGTTTTCAATAGTTAAGGTGACCAACTCACTGAAACATAATTCTGGTATATACAGTGGGTCATGCCATATTTCTGGTAGTTTACAGGGTTTTTTGATACAATATATTAGAGAAGTTTACAGGGGATGAATCTACTTTGGCCTAGTTAAATTTCTACCTGTGGACCGATTGGAAAACTGATTTTAAAAACATCATTCAACTAATGAAAAAGTGGCAAAAGTCAATCAAATATCAGCAACAAAAATAGTAGTAGGTCACTAAAAAACTAATCATTTTAAATTTTAAAAATCAAAATTTAACTTACATGGCAAATATTTTCTTTTATAATATATATTTTAAGCTACATGGTTAACTTACATGGTTAATATTGTAGTATTTGACAAAAACGCATCAGATATGAATTTAGTCACATGCTGCATGATTATCCATTAATATGAAAGTAGAGGGCATATTTTGTAGCATAGAATAAAAAAAAAAGTGAATTAAGAAGCGTAGAAACACATCGTGAGAGACAATTTCTTTTACTAGCAAAAGATAAACCATTTCCAGAACTTTCAATTGAACATATTTTATATATTTATATGAATTGAATTCAAAAGTTGAATCAAAAGTGTGAGCAGCATTTGAATACCCTACTTTAAAGAAATACAATAATCTTAAAATCATAAAAAAAAAATTTTAAATTGATGGAACCATTTTAAATTTTTATATGTTCAATGTGTAAGTTTGTGAGTGCATACGAACCTTCACTACCTGTTACTTTTCAAAGCAATATTATTTTTACTTCATTTTAAAGAAAGATAAGTTCAAATGGCAGAAATGCAAATGCACAATTAAGGAGAGGATAAAGTATCCTGCAAAACAAAACAAGGTTCAAAATAGAGAAAACGAAAATATCAGTAAAGCATGAAATATGTGCAGTCCCTGCATGATACAAATAGAAAGTCCCCTGAAAAAGACACTGGCAAAGTCTAGTGTGCATTATATAGCATCGATTATGATTACTAAACTTTGGTTAGAGAATCATTTATAGAGTGGTCATTATAGCCTATTTTTCAAATGTTTATGACCTGATAGTATTTATGAAGTTTGTGATCTCTGCTCTAGAAAGGCTCTGGTTCTGTACTGTTTTCTGTTAGTTTCCTGAAACATATTTTAGCACTACATGGTTAACCTTAAGGAAGTGACATAATTAACTGAATGAGATTGATGATGAGATGCAGGTGTAACTACATGTCCCCATGTAGAAGATTTATTGGTTGACAATTTCTTCTTGGTTGATATTTTCTTCATTTTCAGGTGGTCTACAAATAAGATAAACACATCAAATTAAACAATGAAGGATAATAATTTAAGATGAATTAGTCAAATGACTCAACAATTGAAAAAAGAAAAAAAAAATCTTGCTTGAGAGTTTAGGGGGACCTGGTTGGTAATTGAAAGTGTAGGGGTTGTGATGTTTGAATAATAGTAGCAGGATTTGATACTTTTATGGAGAGTTTGCTTCTTAAGTAGTAGAAAGGGTGGGCATTAACAAGTAGACGTTTAAGATGCTTTGCATGTTTTGGGTTGTGTTGAGCATGAGTTAAAGCTGCGTGCTTGAACTGTGGTCCACACAATATAATGTAATGTAATGGTTTTTGGTTATTGCATGAGTGAGATAGAGAAAATACAAAGGCCTACATACCCGTATCTCTCCAACAAACAGGTCCATCACTTAAAGGATATTGTCTCTATGCTCCCTTCTTCCATCATTCAATTCCCGTCAAATCACCCTATTCTTCCTACATCTCTCACACCAGAACCAGCCATGCTTTTTCTCACTTCACCACCTACGTACCATCACCTTCATCTTATATTTCTTCTTCTTCTAAGTCGCTATCCACGTTAATTTCATCCCATATTATGTTCAACCACTCACCACCTTTGCTGCAATTATGCTTTCTTTCTATCATCTGGACTAACTATAACCAGTATTTTCCTCATTGCTTATTTATTTCTTTCGATTCTTGTTTTACATCATGTGATATCAAAATAGGCGCATTTTATAAGCCTATTTTGACTCAAGTTACAATTTTGACTGCTAAGAAGCAGGAGCAAACTTCACTTCAATAAGAGACAACTATAAATTCAAGTATTATTTCAAAAGAAAACAAGAACGTTGAATGTAGCTCTGGCACCAGTATTTACACATGACATATACACATTTCATATACAATATTTAAGAAAAAACATACACATTCAAACCTCATACTCAAACCATTTACCGCACAACTCTGTGTGGCAGAGAAGTAAGTAATCCATTTCTATCCCTAAGCATTTGGGGAATGGCTAGTGTGAAGTATTTCAATGCACTAAAATGGAGAAGTGTGGCTTCTATATAATCCCTTTAATTTTGGATGACTACCCAGGATTTAAAATATCAAATGACATAAGTCTACAAAAAGATTATATACATTTTTATTTCTTGGTTGTTAAATATTTGACTTGAGAATAAGTTGCCTTGAAATACAGTTAGCAATCCAGCCAGATCATTAGGGCCCAAGAGGTTACAAAGAAGTCCAACTACTATCAAGATTTTGTTTGATCAATTATAAAACTAGTTCATGTCTGCTGCCATGTAAGAAAATAACCATAACGGCCTTACAAAATCAAATCTTTCATTATATTCTTTCTTCTTGTCACTTGATTATGCAGGGAACCCAATGAGTTGTCAATGTACTGGCAATATATTCCTCTAAATGATTAAATAGAAGCTAGAGAAGAATGAATTTATCATTTTGCAGTAATTTAGCTGTTTTTACCCATTTTTTTACAATGCCATATCAAGTGCTCCAACCAGCAATGGCCGTTCATAGTATCTATAAATTGGTTGCCAACTGCCTTGAGGACATCATACATCCCCTTACCCAACTCCAACCCACCCTCACTAACAACCAACAAGACCTCTCACACAACATTGATTTTTATATATCTTTACTCGCTTCTTTTGTCCATCACGTATGCCTCTTCTCATATCATCTCCAACCATAATGTTAGCACAAATATCCAACCCAAGTATCTATCAGAACATAATAGATGACAATTTACATAAAAGAGGGTAAAATAAAATCATATAGAGAATGTTTATAATTTAAAGTGGAGACACCAACCTTGAGAACATCTGTTAGTTTACGTATGAGAGCCACTATAAGATTAGCAATTCCCTCTGTCACTTGCTATAACCTTATTGACCATATCACTTCACTCTTAGCCTATCTCCATCCTAGCTTCCACCTTCATTTCTCCACGTGCCGATACTGGCGGTAGTTCTAAGGTGTCACCCTTGCCTGCACAAAACATTCCAAGGTCGATTCTAGTTTTTATTTCAACAAAACAAGCCTTATACAAACAAGAAAATGGCGAAACAAACTCAAGAAAATCAGTAGAACCTAAAATAACCAAGATAACTACAAAACAAAATCAGAGAAGTTAGGGCAAAACAAACGAACATATTCATGGTGAGAATGGTGAGAGGCACTATGAAATCATGAAATCAGAGAGATAAAATTGAACTGAGATGAAAATGAAAGCATGGAGACGAATGACGAAATTGTAAGAACGAAGAAATTGAAAGCATGGTTTTACCTTATTTCAGGGAGAACGATGAAATCAAAAAAAGAAAGAATGTCTTTCTCCAACGGCACAATCCAGCGCTCATAGGGCACGAACGTTGAAAGCAAGGAGACGAAATTGAAATTGAAATCAAAAGAAATGAAATTAGAGAGACAAAGATGAAATCGGAAGCCACCGAGACAAAAATGAAATCAGAAAGGAAAAGACGAAAATGATGGAGGAGAGGTACACAGTTTACCTTGACGAGAGGCACTGCTTCTTCTTCTTACCAACTATACTCTTTTTTCTTGAATGAAAGACTTTGAGACACCTTCTACTTGAGAGCGAAAGAGTTTGGTAAGCTTAACCAAATTAAAACTTAAAAAAATTATAAAATTTTAGTGGTGTTTCTTTAAAAACCCCTTTTATTTAAAGAGGGTTTATAAAACCTCTCCTATGTATATCTTTTAGTGGAGGTTATTATAACCCCCAATAATTAACCCCCATTATAATTATATTTTTTTGTAGTGTTAGAAATGATTTGTCCTTAAATCTTGATTTTCACCATGATCCATGGATCCTACAAAAGGAATCAAATCATAAATATTGAAAGTGGAATAAACACCATACTCAAAAGGAAGATCTAATTGATAAACATTGGCATTAATCTTCTTGAGTATTTGAAAATGACTATCACCACAGGGACTTAGTTTGGATTTGCGCAAATGTGGAAACCTTTCTTTTCTTAAATGCAACCAAACCAAATCGCCCTCATTAACACTCCTAGCTTTCTCGCCTTTGTTGTTGTATTTGACAATTTTATCAATTTGAGTTTCTATTTGGTTTCACACCTTTTCATGTAATTCTCTAATGAACTGGGATTTAGATAACCCTTCCTTATGGACAAAGTCAAAAGAAGTAGGAAGTGGGATTAAATCCAAAGGTGTGATAGGATTGAAACCATATATAACCTTAAAAGGAGAAAGCTTGGTAGTGCAATGGACCACACAGTTATAGGCAAACTCAATTTGAGGAAGATACTCATCCCATGATTTATGATTGCCTTTTACGACGACCCTTAACAAAGTGGATAGAGATGTATTTACTACTTTAGTTTGCCCATCAGTTTGTGAGTGACAAGTAGTAAAAAAAGAAAGCTTAGTTTCTAGCTGAGACCATAAGGTTCTCCAAAAGTGATTAAGGAACTTAGTATCTTTATCAAACACAATTGTCTTAGGAAGGCCATGAAGGTGAACCACTTCTTTGAAAAACAACTTTGCAACATTGCTAGCATCATCTACATTATGGCATGGAATAAAATGTGCCATTTTTGAAAAATGATCCACCACCACAAAGATAGAATCAACACCCCTAGAAGTTCTTGGATGTCCTAGGACAAAGTCTATATTAATGTCCTCCCACAGGGTGGAAGTAATAGGCAAAGGAGTGTAAAGGCTATAAGGAATTATAGTAAATTTTGCATGTAAATAAGTAATACAACTTGAGCAATTTCTTTGGACTTCTTTCATCATATAGGGCCAAAAGAATTTTTCTTTGAGCACGATCAATGTTTTTGCTATCCCAAAATGTCTCATAAGTTCCCTTTCATGCATTTGTTGAACAAAAAGTTTCCTATGTGAACTATGAGGAACACAAATACTTCCTTCCTTAAATAAGTAGCCTTTGTTCACATATAATCCTCCGTGGGACTTTTGTTGACAATCCTTGTAAATGGATGAAAAATAAGGATATTGAAGATACAAATCACAAATATTATCAAAGCCAAGAATTTGAGAACCTAAGGTGGCTAGAAGAGTATATCTTTGATCAAGGGCGTACCTAACCAAATTAAAAAGATAAATGCATTACTCAGGAGTAAACCCAAGGTCGTCTCCTAGTGACCCATCCTTTCATTCAAAGCTTTCCAGATACAATTTAACACAAAGGAAGGGGGTTGGCAGATTCAAGTACTGAAAAAATTCTAACAACAAATTAAATAAAATGAAACAATGATTAAAACGTACCGACTTCTTGATTTAAATTCAATTCCACTTATCTTGGGTTAACAAAGTAACATCTCTTCCCACTCTCAATCCACTAGAAAAAAGCGAAGATTACAAAATAGTTTCAATACACATTTAAGCAATGCATACATCTATGAACTCGTGGCAACCAAGCTACATACATTAAGCATGAACATAACTCACCCTGGATACATGCACCTAATCTGTAATTTTTTCTAGTTTTTTTTTAGTTTCAATTTAATCGCAATTTGGTATTTTTAGACGAAAACATATATTAGAAGATTAATTAAACCTAAATATTTTATTTATTATTTTTTATTATATTGGATTTTATTTTTTATTATTTTATTAACATTCAAAGTTTTAAAAATTCCTAAAATAGATATATAATTTTGAAAACAATCAAAAATATTTGGGGGGGG
>Ga0209589_1005496_pt1 | contig 21498 bp, 14 predicted proteins | sample CowpeawhiteBW_FD_187525 | JGI IMG/M metagenome (GOLD analysis project Ga0209589, IMG submission 187525) | Root nodule microbial communities of legume samples collected from California USA - Cow pea white BW (SPAdes) (version 2) | ecosystem: Host-associated > Plants > Roots > Nodule | place: USA... | reverse complement strand
ATTTATTTTATCTTTGAGCCAACCATTCAGTTGTTAAAATATATATATATATATATATATATATATATATATATATATATATATATATATATATATATATATATATATTACCTTAATTGAGTTTTCATAGGTCCGTTTAAATTTATAAGCGTTAAAGGGACTTATAACTTTTTTAGTTAAGTTTTAAAATGTATTGTTTTGAGTCAATGAGTTAGACAAATACTTTTACTCTTAATTATGAACTGATTAGTTGGCTTAAGTTAACAAAAGTTTTACAGATATTTAAATAATTGACTTAATTATGAACTGATTAGTTGACTTAATTAATTTTCTTAATTCTAGCGTTACTAGCTACTACCTCCGTTTTCATTTATATAAAAAATATTAATTAATTATATTTAATTTTACTGATATACTGATATTATTCTTAATTTTTTTTTTACTGAAAGTGAGTATTATGATAATGTAACTATCATATATTAATTAAAACTACGGTACTTTAAGAAAAATATTTCAAAATGAAATAAAAAAATTTAGAATTAATTTTTATTTTAAAAATTAATTTTTAAAATAATTGAGAATAGTTGAAGAAGCAATAGAAAACCTCTGTCGAAGGATTAAATAGAGTATGGAAAGTTTGTATAGAAACATTAGATATATATTCATTCACCTTTTAGTTATTACACAACAAGCTGCTTTGCTCATAGCGATGGTGTAGTTTTTATTGTAATATTTTTTATTTAGAACTAATAGATTCATCTTGCGTACGCACGAGTTATATTTTCTTTTATTTTGTACTTTAAAATAATAAAATAATAAAAATATTATATAATAAAATATGATGAAAATTAGGTTATAATTTTATAAATATTATTATTAAAATAATAAAATATTAAATTTAAGTGATATGATAATAATTTTAATTTTAAATATAATAAATAAAATTAATACTACAACAAAATTTTATTATAATATCTTTTATTTAGAATAGGCACATTACAAAACGCAAAACATTGTAAAGTAATTAATAGTCTAAGTAAAAAGATTGAAAATAAGAAATAAGGATAACACAAAAAGTTATAACGTGTAATAACTTTTTCGATACTAAAAAATACATATTTTTTGTCTATTTAAGTTTGAATTTTTTTTTAAGAAATATTTATAATTTTGTTATGAAAAATGATTTATAAAAAATTACTACCATTTTTTTTCTTTGAAAAATATTTTATACAAAAAATTTAATAAAAAAAATTTATGAATTTTATAATATTGTATGAAATAGTTATTTATAAAGAAATTATCTTCCGATTAAAACTTTTAGAAAGAATGACAAAATAAAGTTTTTTCATCCAAATTATATTAATAAATTTACAAGAAAAATTGCATTAGATATAAAAAATTCTAATAGTATTTTGATATCGAGAAATCCCAAATAACTAATTCGATTTATTCAAGTTAAACAGATAGATAAGTACTCCAATAAATTATATATATATATATATATATATACATATATATATATATATATATATATATATATATATATATATATATATATATATTTATATATATATATATATATTAAAAATTAAATAAATTCATGTTAACTTTAATATATGACATTTATAAACAAATATAAATAAAATAAGTGTTATCTTAATTTCACTGGGAATCATATAAATTGTTATATTTTACAACTTAAATCTGTTTTGAAGATTAAATTTAAATAACGCTACTTTAGATATATAAAATGAATTATGTTCAAAGAGAAGTACTAATTGTGTGCTCAACACTTTCTAAAATGGATAGTATTCTGAAAATTACGAAGACAATGGATTAAACTTTATATAAAATTTTTCTACAAAGAAAATTAAATTTCACACTATCCGGGTCCTCCAAACTGGATAAGACCTTCCTTATAATCCCTTCCAACATCTTTATAGCATCTTTATAGTAAATAACATCATAACATTTAGTGTTGTCAGAGAAGTCTATGGTGTTATTAGATTTAGGTGTATAAATGTGTGATGCATCTTGAATTTTGGCAAATCTAAAATAATATGCATGATGTTTTCATTTGGAAAATGGTCAGATCTGAGGGCTATCACTACCAACATTAGCTTTCGTTCTCCCACCCCACTCTACAATCGATATTGACTTTAAGTTCGAGAACAATGTTGCTGGATAATAACCGATGTTTAAGTTTTTTAAATTTATCCACCAATTTTGTGTCTTTGGATCTTGAGAATACAGTTGAGCTTTTTTCAATAACATATAATACCTACATCATGTATCATAGAATATTTCAACTCTATAATTATATTTAATTAAAAATGTCTTTAAAAAAGTAAAATGGAAATTAATCATGCATTTAAGAGTCATATTCAATTTTAATTTAAAGGAAAAGTTTAATTGCATAATTATTTATCTTAGTGATAGCCGTGTAAATCTCATAAGTTGGTCTACCATATCTACATATGTGTTAAGGAAATATGAACTAGGAAAATTTTTTTTTCGGCCTGAACGAAACCTCGACATATAACATTGTAACATCTGTTTTCTTGAAATTATCGAACTGAAATGTTTTAGCATTAACTTAAATTTAAAAAAATGAAATGTGTGTAGTATAAAAAATGAATAATAATACATAAATAGGAATAAATTAAATTAATTTTTATTTTAAAAATTTAATTATAATCTTCTATGGAGTGACACAAACACTTATTTGTGTTAGAGAAGAAGTGAAGAGAGAATAAGCATCACCCAGGTCAAAGATTTAATAAAGTATTTTCTCTTCCATGTTTTACTTCAATAAATTAAATTAAGATTAAATGAGATGTAATGATATATCTTACCGTCCATGATGTGTAAAAATGAGTTCTTGTATCACCGTATATTTTTGGAAGTACCTGATATTAAAATATGTGATTAATTAGAAACTATGTTATGTTCAATTTTATCTGTTTTAAAATAATTTTCATAAAAATCAATAATTATGATAATTTTTTTCACTATAATAAAATTATTATATTATTTTTTATTTTATTTATTTTTCACAACATTTAACATGGTAAATGTACGAGTATAATAAGAAGGAAAAAAAAAGTATAATTTAAAATTTATAGAATGACAAAAAAAATAATAGACTTAATTAAGTTTTAAATATCTCATAAATAAAATAAATATAAAGAAGAAAATAAAAAATATTTTAAATACTCTGTAGAATAATAATCTTTAATATGAACATAATTAAAAATACCTAAATTTTTATTGACACTTAAGACACAAATTAAATGACTTCAATTTTGAAAAAAAAAAGAAAAGAAGTAAATCATAAATACAATCATTATAACTCACATTTTCAACCCATATATGAGACAGAGATTTGATCTTTCTTAATTTTTGGATTATAAATGTTAGTTATTCCACTAACTTTATAAAGAGGAGCATAGCGTTGTGGAATATATATTTCTGCAAGCTACAAAATTCAACATATTCAAATAACTAATCAACTTAAAATATAATGTATTGGAATATACATTATAACTAATCACCAAACACAAGTACAAGAAAAAGAACAATATATTCATCATTTCTTTTATCAACTATCAATATATATATATATATATATATATATATATATATATATATATATATATATATATATATATATATACACCTGTCATTGTCACTTCTACGTTACTCTATCACTGTTACGTGGTACGATGATAGTTTGACACGTGATAAATTTTTTTACTTTTTAAAAAATTTAAAAAAATCAAAAAAATCAAAAAATAAATAAATAAAATTCAAAAAATCGAGGAACTGACACGTGATACCCCATCTAACGCTATTATTGTATCGGAAAGGACTACATTAAGATCAAATTTCCAAAATAGGAACCAAATTGAAATGAAAAAAATAAATAAAAGGATCAAATTGAGATTTCGCTACGAGAATAGGAATCAAAGATGATTAAACCTACTTTTTATATTTGAGAATAGTAAATTAATGTTAGTCAGGCTTGTTCTCATATTCTTTGTGCAGATTCCGTGTACATAATATTGCAATATTTATATACCTGTGGTACTGTGTGTTTATTTTCTAATCCTGAAAGGTTGTTATAAATTTTTATTAATATTTCATATACTTTAGTTAATTTAAAAATGTTATTTTTCAAATCGAACATATTTATTTATTTTGTTTATATCTTCGACTTACATTCTTTAAGATCTCAAATTTTATTTAAAAAACTTTGAAAATAAAATTAATTAATTTTTCTCATGTACCGGAAATATTTTCAAAACTTATTAATAAAAATATCTAATTTTAAAATAGATAATCATAACTGTTCAAAGATTAATAAATGATATTCACTAAAACCATAAATAAAAATTTAAGACACTAAATACTATACATTAAAACCATGTAACAATTCGTCTGTAATAAATATCGTATAATGATACGGACAATGCTAATTAATGAACACTAATTAATGTATAACCAATGACCATAAAATTCATAATTAAGTGTGTTATAAAATGAATTCTGCCTCCAATAAGTATTAATGTAATTTTATATTAGTTAAAAGATAAAAATATATATAAGTGTTATAATGATTAATAATTTATTTGATTCATAAAAATAAAAGTTAAAATAATTAAATAATATTAATGTAGTTGTAATATAATTAAATAAAATTATAATAAAAATATGAATATTATAACAGTGTTTTAGTTTAAAGAAATATAGTACAATAATATTTAAATTAAATTTAGAACTCTATACAATAAATTTTTGTAATGAAAATGACTGATGCAGTATCATTTAATAATACATTAATCACTAAATAACTTTATTACGTAATTAAAAATTAAATAAAAAATTAAACTTTTGATGACATTAAATTTTATTATATTATTTTAACATTACAACGTTAAAATTATTTTATTATTTAATTAATTTTTAACTTTTTTTTCATCAAATTAATTATAGATGAAAATTATATAATATTTATAACTACTTTTGTCCTTTAAATAATATAAAATTACATTAATAATATTAAAGTTAAAATTTATTTAATATTAAAATTAATTATAAACTTTTGTAAAATTTAATACATATTAATTATTTTTAACTAATAAGGGACTTAGTGACAAAATGAGTTTAATAATAATATATTAGAAGGTTTATCATTTTAATTAATTTATTATGTTAGTATATTTTATTATAGTTTCTAAGATATATTTTATACGTTTTAAAATATTTTAATAACATTTTTAATGACCTTATACATGTATATATATATACATCATCAAGTCATTTTGTTAGATAATAGAGTTCAGGAAAGATGATGAATATATTGTTCTTTATCTTTTGTTTGGTGACTAATCATATTCATAATGTTGGTGCTATTGAAGATAGATTGAAGGAAGATGTGAAGCTTAGTATTAATTCTCCTGTCAAGACTATTCATGTACTTCTTAATATTTGAATATTTTTTTTATATACTTTTTTTTTTCTTTGATTGAACATGATATCACATTATGAATAACTAATTTTATTCTTTTATTCTTTTTTGGATTTTATAGACAAATTTTGGAGACATAGTTGATTGTGTAGACATTTACAAACAACCAGCTTTTGATCATCCCTTATTAAAAGATCATAAATTGCAGGTATATAATAAAAGTCTTTGATGACATAGAATAAGTTAAACTGTATAATATTTCAGTGCTTTGATTTTAATTTTCTATCTTACTTTGATTATATTTTCAGTAAACTTTATAATTTGTTTGTTTCTTTATTTACAGCTAAAACCCAACTTTGAAATTGAAAACATAACCGAGAATAGTTCACAAAGAGACTTCGTGTTTGGACTGGTTGAGGAGAATTGTCCAGAAGGAACAATCCCTATTCTTAGATCAACAAAAGATAATTTCACTCAAAAAAATAATTCATTAAATGATCATATGTTGATGCAAGGCATTATTGGTGTTCATGTAAGATATCTTATACAATGTTATTTACATCAAAGTTATATGATATTTAATTTTTGAAGTTATTAATTATTTGACATATTTAATTTTGTAGGTTGCAGAAGTATCTATGAAACCAGATTTTGGTCCTTATTATAGAGTTAGTGGAACAACTAGCATCTATAATCCTGTAATTTCTAAAACGAGTCAAATTTCTATGTCTCATATTTGGGTTGAGAATGGATACGAAAACAAGGTCAATAAAATCTCTGCAGGATGGCACGTAAGTTACTATAGTTACATTTTTTATTTTCCTACAAAATTAAGTAGTTTCCATTTATGTCTTAATTTATTTCTTATTATATACATACATATGTTATGTCTGAAGGCAAAGAAAAAGAAAAGAAAAATTTATTTATTATAATCAAGAAAACATATCATATTTGTTGGTTTTAGAAAATAATTTTAAACAAAAAGAAAAAATGAACATAAAAAGTTTCTAATTATTTCTGTACTCTTATATCAGGTGTATCCAGCATTATACGGTAATGATTATGCAACCCGTTTTTATATTTCATGGACGGTAAGAAAATATATTATTACTTTAATTTACAGAAACTAAAGATGAAGAGAATATAATTAAGCTTTCTTTCAAATTTTTGTACACTACAGTCAGATAATTACAAGTGGACAGGGTGCTACAACCTTAAATGTCCAGGTTTTGTTCAAATCGACAGACATAAGTACATCGGTTCACATTTTTCCAATGTTTCTGCATACGGTGGAGCAACTTATGAGGTTCGCCTTGCTATTACACAGGTAAATCAATATTAAACATAATTTTTATTTGTTTATTATAAAAATATATGTTTGTTTCTAATTAAACTATAAAACATTTAGTTTATATATTTTATCAAAGTCTAGGTAAACTATTTTTCGATGTATAAAATATATTTAATCTAATAAATTGTTATGTTATTAACCTTGAGTTTAATTAGAATTGAATATGAGTCTTAAATGCATTCGGAGTTTTTTTTTTTTTATTTCAGACTTTTTTTAATTATAAAATTGTAAAATAGGATTCGTTGATTTTTTTTTTTAAATTGAGCCAAGTCGTTATATGGAGGACGACATTCAGGTCGAAGTCATCCTCCATCTTGCCAATTTTGTTTTGTGTCTTTCTTCTTTTTAAATAATGTCATCGTTGAAGATGACGACTTTGTTTGAATTGAAAAGTGAAGTCGTCCTCTAACATGACGACTTCACTTTTCATTTTTTATTTCAAAGTTTTCAGTTTTAACTCTTTTTAATTTTTCTTTTCAAAATTTTCACTTTTCATTATTTTTTTTATAAATATCTTAGATTTTTTCTTTTTTCTTTTTTTTTTTCAGATATAACAGTTTTTTTCATTATTTTTCCTTTTCTTTTAATTTTTCAGTTTTCATTTTTTTCATTTTTTAAAATTTTTCAGTTTCGTTATTTTTCCTTTTTTTTATAAATTTTTTCGGTTATTAATTTTAAAAATAAAACAAAAAACAAAAATAAAATAAAAAAGTGAAGTTGTCAAGTATGAGGACGACTTCACTTTTTCTAAATAAAAGATAACGTCATGTTAGATGACGCACTACTTTTTAAAAAAAATAAAATAAAGAAATCGGTCGGTGGAGGACGACTTCACTTCCAATGTCGTCCTCCATCCTGACAACTTGACTCATTTATATAAATTTGACTTCTAATGGACTCCAAAATACAAAAAAGCCGCATTTGGATTATGTAGAATTGTGAAAACGGATTATTTGAATCGGTTTGGTCTATTATGGATTGGTCATCTAGTGAGTCAATCCAATCTGGCTCATTTATTAACAAGTTAAAAAAAATTAAATTTGACTCGACCTATGACGGGTTGGTAGGTTAAACAAATTGTTTCACTGACTCAATTAAAAAAATACAATTTTTTTTCTTTAGTCCTAAAAAAAACTAAAGTATAATTATCATTAAAATCTAAATAAACTTCAATATAGTTCAAATACAATAAAAAATAATGTTTAACCCCAAATATAAACCAAAATTACAAAAATATTAGGTTTGCATTTGTCAACCCAAAATGTTGGCTAAAAAACGGTTCAACCCAACCCAAATATAAAAAAATTGTGTGACTCTTTATCTGTGGGTGGGTTGGTGAGTCGGATTCAACTCCGGTGAGTTGGATTCTCGGTAGGCTAAATCAAGTAAAAAAATTAATCCATACTAAAATTTATAAAAGAAATTCAACCCAACTTAATTTGAACTCATGATGGATCAGATTTATCTAAAGATTCTAATCCACTTTAACAACCCTAGGTATGTTACTCACGCAAAATGACATGTGTTTTCAGGACCCCGGAACGAAAAATTGGTGGTTAAGAGCAAAAGATATAAATATTGGTTATTTTCCAGCGGCATTGTTCAAGGACTTGAATTCAGCAGTGATAGTAGGTTGGGGTGGAAGAACAAGAGCTGATATAGGGAGTGATAGTCCTCCAATGGGATCTGGACATTTTCCTGATAAAATCAGTAACCATGCATGCTATTTTATATCTATGTTGATTCAAGATTCAACAAAAAAAGTTTTTGCACCTAAACTTGATCAAACTGTATCCTTCACCGACAACAGTAAATGTTATGGTGTTAATTACTATGGAGACCAAGGAAGAGGTTATGGAAGTGCTCTTCAATTTGGAGGACCGGGGGGTAAATGTGGAATTTAATAATTGTGTTTTATATCAACTTTAAGAATAACCATCTTTTATGTAGTAAAAATTTTTTCTCTCTTCTTCTCTCTTTTCTCTTACCAATTTTCTTTAAATCAAGTTTGTCAAACGATTTATGTATAATAGTCAATTATTGAAGTTAACATCGAATTGTGTAACTTTTTAGCGTGTAAAACCAACATGAATATATAGTTTTGTATATGTAAATAAATATATAAACAACATACACAAATACTTTAAAAAAAACTATATATTTATTTTAATTGAATAAAATGAGCTGGTTACTAATAGCCTTACGTATTATAAAAAGTTACAACATTTCACGTTACACTTTTTAGTGTTGACTTTTTATTTTCAATTTTTTTAGTCAATAGATTTAACTGTCAAATACTTTATATTTCATTTTTATTTATAACGTATTTATTCAAAAATTATATATTATTCTAAATAAAAGATAGAGAGAAAATTTTAACATACATATTAACAAGAAAAGACATTTAGATGCATTAAAGTTAATAGATTTAAAAACAGAAATATTCATCCGCTAATTTTGTAATATTTAAACGATACGATGGTTTTATTTATAGATATAATATAACAAGTTTTATCTGCTAATTAATTTAAAATAGATATTGATAATGTAACTAAGAATTGTCCTAATTTACCTTCGTATATTACTAACTAAGAATAATAAAGTTAGATCCAATCAATCATCTAAGCCACAACACAATTTCATATAATATATACACTACATTATATAATATGATACTTTTCCTTAGAAATGACTAGATACATACAATTTACACAAATATAATATCATTCAATCACATTTATCAATATATTTTCAAAATTAAAGCCTAGGTTCCTTCAACCTAACCCCTTGCGTGATTCGAGTACATGATATAGCAGGGGTGGCCCCAAAATTTTGATTTTTCTTTTAATTATATAATAAATATATTTGAAATTTATTAAATTTTTTTAAATTGTAGTTAGTAGATTTTAGAAATTGATGAAAATTAAATTGTGTATCTTTTTATTTCTTTTATAACACACAATCTTTAATGTTAATAGATAATAAAACATAAAATTAAATATAATAAATAACAAAAATATTTAGGTATAATTTCTCTTTTAGTATCTGTTTTTGTCAAAAAATTGACAATAGAATTATGTTAATTACACTAACAAAACAAACCATCCATATTAAGAGTTTCAATTTTAATAAAAAAGTCATTGATCTATTTCAAAAAATTTAACGAAATTTATTGTAAAAGACCAAATTGCATAAGTTTTAAAAAGATCATGACTAAATTGAGACTAAAAAAAATTAGAGAACCAACTTAATATTTTTAAACGAAAACATGAATAAAAAAAATAATTAAACCAAATATTTATTAAGATAATTTTTATTTTTGTTCTTGTTGTCTTTTGAGTTTTTTTCACACATTGCAATCATCTCTCGTTCTCATATGTTTTCTTTTGTTTTTTGAAGAAAAATAAAAGTTAGACACAAATTTATTATTTTTTCTCTCATTTTTCATTTATCCTCATTTTCTTGTCTCTTGTCTCACTTGATAATGAAAACATTATGTTTATCTAATGAGCTTTTTCTATATTCATTTCTTTATGAATATAGAAGAAAAATAAATAATGTATTCATAACCAATTTTTAATTGTGACTTGACTAAAATATATTTTTATTTTAATACTTACGTGTCTCAATTTTTTATTGGATTACGATAAATTATTTTTTAATATTATTTACAAAAAAAAATATATTGATAAAGAATAAAATAATAATAATTTTTTAAAAATGATAAAAATGAAACTATTGATAAAAGCAAAATAGACTCTACTTCTTCATATATCCTGAAACATTATACTAATAATTAAATTATTCCAATGGTATGATTTCAAAATTATATTATTTGACTCTCCAACACTTTTGTTCAATATCCTCCATTGCATGATAGGATAGGGATTCGTGGAACGAAATACTCTTCATCCAATCCTAATCTTTGACTATATTTTAAAATGATTATTTACATTAATCGGATAATAAATGCAATTACTTCTTTTTAGAACATCTTTAATATTTTTTCAGCAAATTTTCTCTCTTTCATATTTAATATTGACTTTTTATGAAGAATATTTTTAACAAAAATCTTACTTTAATTTATTAAAATTGTTAACTTTGACAACATTTATTTACATTTTAATTAAATTTTTAACATCTAAAATTTATTTTTTAATAATAAAATTTTAATCCTTTAAAATATTAATTAAATGTTATAAATAATTATATAATAAATTTTAATTCTTCATTTTATGACATATTTATTTAAAAAATATATATTCTTTTAAATAATATTTCAACATATCAACAAAGAAAGATATTAAGATGCATTAAAGTTAACGAACTTGAAAAGAAAAACAATTCCAATAGAAAAGGTTCTTATAACACACTTACACACATACACTAATTTATAAAACGAAACAAATTTTATTATTAAAATAATTACCGTTATAAATGAAAAATTATAATAGTAAATATTTTAGTGATAAATAACTTTTAATTTTATAATTTTCCATTACTATAATTCATTATTATAATGATTAACTTTTTTGATTTCTTAATTTAATTTTAAATTATTATTTTTTTGTTGTGATCAATTTATTTATTATTACTGTAATGATAGCAACAATATTATTTATTATTAGAATAATAAAAATTATTATTATTATTATATTTTTTAATTAATTGATTACTATGTAATTAATACCATATAATGATAATACTAACTGTGGACAATGTATAATTAATAAACATAAAGTTCATAGTTAAATATGTAATAAAATGAAAGAAAATGATTTTTTAACTATTAAATTCTAACAACTTTCACTCTTACAACCTTGAGGTATCATCTTTAAATGACTTTTCATTTCTTAAATTTTTTATTTATGTATATTCCACAATCACTTCGAAAATGTGAAGATGTTATCTTAGATTGCGAAAGAAAATTGTCACAATTTAGTTGTCAAAATATTATTGTTCTAAAATAAATTTTGTTTTCAATAATTATTAATTTAGTTTTACTTTATTTAAAGGACAAAAATATTCATAAATATTATATTAATTGATAATTTATTTGATTTATAAAAAAAATTAAAAATCACTATAGTACACTAATATTTAAATTAAATTTAGAACTCTATACAATATTTTTTTTATAATGAGAATGACTAATGCAAGATTATTAAATAACATAAAAATCACTAATAACTTTATTACGTAATTAAAAAAAAATAGAAAGTTAAAATTTTGATAACATTAAATTTTATTATTATATTATTTTAATAATACAACTATGTTAAAATTATTTTATTATTTAATTAATTCTTTTATCAAATAAATTATAAATGATAATAATATAAAATTACAGGTATTTTTGTCCTTTAAATAAAATAAAATTGCATAAATAATTATTAAAATTAAAATTTATTAAATGCCAAAGTTAACTATAGACTTTTGTAAAATCTGATACATATTAATTGTTCTTAATCAATAAAGGAATTTCTTAGCAGGACCTTAATGACAAAATGAGTTTAATAATAATATATTAGTAGGTTCCTCATATTATTTAATTTATTATGTTAATATATTTGACTATAGTTTTTAAGATATATTTTATACTTTAATTATTTTCAAAATATTTTAATAACATTTTTAACCACCTTATTATACATGTATATATATACATCATCAATTCATTTTGTTAGATAATAGAGTTCCGAAAACGATGATGAATATATTGTTCTTTATCTTTTGTTTGGTGACTAATCATATTCATAATGTTGGTGCTATTGAAGATAGATTGAAGGAAGATGTGAAGCTTAGTATTAATTCTCCTGTCAAAACTATTCATGTACTTCCCAATATTTGAATTTCTTTTTATATATTTTCTTTTTCTTTTATTGAACATAATATCACATTATGAATTATTATTTGATTCTTATTTTTTATTTTGGATTTTATAGACAAGTTTTGGAGATATTGTGGATTGTGTTGACATTTACAAACAACCAGCTTTTGATCATCCAATGCTAAAATACCACAAATTGCAGGTATATAATAAAAATATTTGATCACATAGAATTAGTTCAACTTTATAATATATTAATGCTTTGGTTTTAACTTTCTTACTTTGATTAAATTTTCAATAAAGTTTAAATTGCTTGTTTATTTATTTACAGTTGAAACCCAACCTTGAAATCGAGAACACAACTGAGAATAGTTCAGAAATTGAAGTCATGTTTGGACTTGACGAAGAGAATTGTCCAGAAGGAACAATCCCTATTCGTAGATCAACAAAAGATAATCTCACTCAAAAACAAAATTCATCAAATGATCATATATTGATGCAGGGCATCCCTGGTATTCATGTAAGATATCTTATATAATATTATGCGTCAAAGTTACATGGTATTTAATTTTTGAAATTGATTAATTATTTGACATATTTAATTTTATAGCTTGCAGAAGTATCTCCGAGGCCACGTCTTGGTCCTTATTATAAAGTTAGTGGAACAGCTAGTATTTATAATCCTATAATTCGTAAAAAAGGTCAAATTTCTATGACTCATATTTGGGTCGAGAAAGGTTCCGGAGATGCTCTCAACAAAATCTCAGTAGGATGGCATGTGAGTTACAATGGTTACATTTATGATTTTCTTACAAAATTAAATAATTTTAAATTGTGTTTTAAATTTGAGCAAAATTTTAAATACTTTTAAATCTCTTTCCAGTAATCAATCAATTGGTCATTCTTCTTTGCAAAAAATTTAAGAGTGATTTGACTGAATTAGAATAATTTGAAGAAAAGAATGACCGAATTAATGGTCAAATTCAAGATTCAAAGATGAGATAAATGATTAGGTGGATCACATACTTCTTTTTATTAATTTAAAGTATTCAAATTTTTGAGGTAATTAAAAATTAATTAATTCTATTTTTTTTATCTATTTTTCTTTTTTTATTGTATACATATATATACATATGTTATGTCACAAGTAGAAGTGTCAAATGGGTTAGAACCCGTGAGACAATCTGGTTTATCATGGGTTCATATCGGGTTAGGTTGAAATCCTTTTACAAATTTCAATACGGATTGATTTTTGACCCGACTCATTTGGAACCTGGTTCACCAACCTGCAGATAAAAGGGTTATACATTTATTTTTTATTAAGTTAAGCTTTACATTTGGGTCATGTTAGGTTGTTTTTTTTAGTCAATGCATAAATAATTTGTATTATTTTATTTTGTTTTATATTTTGATTGTATTAAAGTTTATTTAAATTTTAATTAGTACAATTTAATTTTGACTGAAAAAAATAAAAGAATAACATTTTTTTAATTAAGTGAACCTTGTGTTTAATTATTTAGATTTTAATTATTTATTTATTATAATCAAGAAAACATATCATAGTTGTTGGTTTTTAGAAAATAATTTTAAACAAAAAGAAAAAATGAACATAAGAAGTTTCTAATTATTCCTTTACTGTGACATCAGGTGCATCCAGAATTATATGGTAATGATCCTGCAACCCGTCTCTATATTACATGGACGGTAAGAAAAGATAGCAATACATCTTGTTTTACTTTAATTTATATATAGAAACTAAACAAGAAGAGAATATAATATTCTCTTTTCTCTTTATTGTCTTAGCTTTTCTCATTTCTATGATAGAAAATACTTAACCTTTCTTTCAATTTTTGTATAATACAGGCAGATAATTACATAAAGACAGGGTGCTATAACCTTAAATGTCCAGGTTTTGTTCAAGTTAACAAAAATATTTACCTTGGTGGACCTTTTTCCCGTGTTTCTACATACGGTGGACAAACTTTTGAGCTTTCCATTTCTATTACACAGGTAAATAAAGGTTAAATATATTTTTATTTCTAAATTATTATAAAAATATATGTTTGTTTTTAAATTAAATTATAAAATATTTAGTTTTTATATTTTGTAAAAGTCTAAATAAACTATTTTCCAGCATCATGGGTATGGTATGTTACTCACGAAAAGTGACACATGTTTTCAGGATCCAAGTACGAAAAATTGGTGGGTAAAATCTGGAATTACAAATATTGGTTATTTTCCAGCACCGTTGTTCAAGAATTTGGATTCGGCATACATAATAGGTTGGGGTGGAAGAACAAAGGTTGATATTAGTCATTCTAGTCCTGCAATGGGATCTGGACATTTTCCTGATAAAATCAGTAATCATGCATGCTATTTTAGATCTATGTTGATTCAAGATTCATCAAGAAATGATTTTGCACCTAAAATTGATCAAACTGTATCCTTCACTGACAACAGTAAATGTTATGGTGTTGATTACTATGGAGACCAAGGAGGGGATTTTGGAAGTGTTGTCCAATTTGGAGGACCCGGGGGTGATTGTGAAAATTAATCTTCTTTATAATTATCTTTTATATCATCTTTAAGAATAATAACATTTCTATTTAGTACAATTTTTGTTTCTCTGTTCTTCTCTCTTCTTATCTTGGTAATTTTTCTTTGGGTTAAATATGTTTTTGATTCCTCAAGTTTCAGTAAAATTTGGAATTAGTTTCTCATCGAAATTTTTAACTAATTTAATCCTTCATCTCTAGAAATGCGTGGATTTAGTCATTTTAATCAAATTTTGTTAAATTTATTTGAAGTTTCAAACACGTTTTATAATAATATTTAAGTTAACATTTAAGTGAAAATGGGTCTAACGATGTAAACAATTCAAATACTATTATGAAATGCGCTTGAAATGTTAGATAAATTTAGCAAAATTTGGTTAAAAGGATTAAATCTATACATTTCTAAGGATGAATGACTAAATGGGTCAAAAATTTCAAAGAAAGACCAATTCCAAAATTTACTGAAACTTTAAAACCAAAAAGATATTTAACTTTTTTCTTTAAATCAAGTTCAACTTATATATAATAGTTGATTATATCGAAGCTAACATGAAATTGTTTAACTTTTTAATGTGTAAAAACAACATAAATATTAAATATCTAGTTTTGTATATATACAAATAAATATATAATCATTGGAAGAATAAGAAGAATACATAGACAAATATGTTAAAAAAATTATATATTTATTTTAATTGAATAAAATGAGCTAGTTACTAATAGCCTTATATATATTATAAAAAGTTACTACATTTCACGTTACACTTTTTAGTGTTGACTTTATATTCTTCTTCCTTTTTTTTCAATTTTTTTAGTGAAGAGATTTAACTGTCAAATACTTTATATTTCATTTTTATTTTATAACGTATTTATTTCAAAATTATGTATTATTCTAGATAAAAGATAGAGAGAAAATTTAAACATATCAACCAGAGAAGATATTAAGAAGCATTAAAGTTAACAAAAGTTGAAAACAATAAATTATTTATTTCAAACTATTAAATATTGTATTTTGTAAACTATTTTTAATAAATAAACAATTAAAAATATTTGAGATTCGATGAAAAGAAAGCACTAAAAGATAGGAAGACACCAATTTCAAACTCTGCGTTAAGTTTGAAATTACTCATGTAATGTTCGAAAAATCAATCACAAATTATTTCTTACCTGTGGTGACGGTATACAATGTATATATAGTGACAAAATTAAATAAATAATTCTTGTCAAAAGTATCCTTCAATCTTTGCATCAAAATTTAATTTTGATGTATATGTTGTAGAAGAATTAAAAGATTGTGAAAATCTTTCACTTGAAAACAATTTCATAAGCAACAATAATTAATTTCAAGGTAAAGGTAAAGGAAGCGAGGAGCATGGTAAATCTAAGAGAATATTTTAGATATAGTATATTTGGTCATCATGCTTCTCCATGTTATACCAGGTTTTGATGATAAAAAAAACACAGAGAATTGCAATATGACTAAGAGGAAAGAATATGAGCCTTTACTTATGGTTGTTCGAGAAATTAAAATTGTTAGAATGATATTTATGATATGTGGATATAACATATATACTAAAAATATATATAATATTTTTAGCGATTAAAATTTTAAATGTTAGAGATTAAAAATAATCATAAATGAAATTTTTACAATTAAAATAACGGTTAAAATTACATATATAAAAAACATTTATAACACATATTTTAAGCGTTGGTATAAAAGCAAAATTCTAATTGTAAAACTCTTGTCGAACTTAATTTATAACTCTTTGTTATTCAAAATCAATTTCCTTTTTTGTAATTTTTAAATTTTTTCAAAGTCTTATAAGTTGAATTAATTAAATTTAACTTTTTTCGTTTTATATCAGAATAACCATTCATCGAAATAGACATGCTTCGTTTCAATTTTTCTTAAACGGATTTGGGCTTTTTTGAGCTGTTCAATAATGTTTTCGTGTAATTTTTTTAAGTTTCGAATAGTTCTCCAAATTTTTTCTTTTCGATTATCTAATCAATCATGTAATGAAAATAGACTCTCTTTCCATCCATTTTAAAATGTCTATGATCTCTTCCCGAACCAAACATAAATCTTTTTATTCATTTGGCACCACAAAATCTATCTTTTTCTTATAATCTTGTACAACTGACATAAAATATATTATATTTTATTGTTATTTAACACTTTTTAAAATTTTATAACTGTCACAAGTTATTTAGTTAAATTTTAAAAATTTCAATTATTAAGTATTTTTCACTAATTTTATAATAAATATTTAAATTATTTTTAAGATGATAAAATTAGTATTAATAATTAATTTTTCATTTTTAAGATGATAAAATTTTGGTTGGAATGGACTTAATCAAATTCAATCGAGTTTGGCAAAATATTTGGTTAGGGCCAACTCAATCAAATTTGATCAAATTTGGTCGAGTTGATTTGATTGAAATTCAGTTAGAATTTAGTCATGCGGACCCCAAATAAAATTTGACCGAATTCGACCCCAACAAAAACTTGGTCGAATGCGGTTGAAGTTCAACTTGGCCTGAATTCCACTGAGTTAGACATGTTCGAAATTTGGCCAAATTTGACCGAGTTGACCCAAGCCAAAATGTGGTCATATAAGGCAGAATAGACCTTGGTCGAATTCAACCGAATCAGCCTCAACCAAAATCTTTGCCAAATTTGACGTAGTCGGCCCCGAGATAAAATTTAACTGAGACCACCCTGTCTGAAATTTGGCCAAATTTGGTTGAGTTGACCTCGACCGAAATTTGGAAAAATTGGTTGAGTCAGTCTGGACCAAAATTTGGCCGAATGTGACCATTGGCCCAGGCCGAAATTTGGCCGAATTCGGTCAAGTCGTCCTAAATTGAAATTTTACAGAATTCGACCTAGATGATGCCATCCGAAATTCGGCCAAATTCAGGCCAACCAAAATTTGGAAAAATTTAGCTAAGTCAGCACTAATCAAAATTTGGCTTAATTTGGCCAAGTTAACCCTTACTGGAATTCATTTGGGTCAACTTGATCAAAATTCGGCCGAATCGACCTGGCCAAATTCGACTGAGTCGTTTCCGGCGAAAATTAGCCATGTGTGGTGGAGTTGGCCTCACTAAAATTTGGTAAAATTTGATCGAGTTAGATCCGTCCAAAATTTGACCAAATTTGGCCAAATTTTGTTTAGTCAGCCAATCAAAATTTAACTGAATTTAAATATTTTAAGTTGAAAATTATAATTTTTAAATTTGTTTCAAATTTTTATATATTAAAATAAATATTGTTAAAATGAAATTTTTTTCTCATAAAAGAAATTCAATTGTTTTATCCAAACTAGTCATTGAAATGTAAGGTATTCAAATTACTCTATCAAAAGAAATTATTTAAGAAATGAAGGATATTTAATTGCAAAAATTTCAAATATAATGTATTTCAATATCTTAGAATGGTTAAAATGCTTCATCCAAACACGGTAGAAGTGTCAAAGGAGGTTTAAATAGTATGAAAAAGTTGTTCGGTAATACAGTCAAGTCAAGAAGATACAAGTAACAATCACATAATTTGTTGATACTAAACTCAAAAGACAACTACTTAGAAGAAAATAAAAAATATTTTAAGCATTTAATATAAAAAAAATATTTGTTAATATTTTTTTTAGTAAAAAAGTTGAACCCACGGTCTTTTCAACCCTCTAATGATAAATCAGGGGAGTATTAATGTTTTGATATTCTATTTGAGAAAATGATATGACCTATGACGTCTTTTGAGTTTTCTTGTAGTATTTATATTTGAATTTAATGTATGAAATAATGATTCATATAATGGATATTAAATACAATATTAATGGGTATTAAATATTAATTATTTTAGAATTAATGTGAAATGGGAACTTTTGATTTATTAAATATTAACGATTTTAATAATAATGATAATAATAATAATAATATATGTAGAAGGTTTCATACAACTTGTAAATTATCTTTTATAACATTCTTAATCACCTTATACATGTATATATAATTCATGACTCATGCATGAGTTTCTCGTGTTAGATAATAGAGTTCAGGAGAAGATGATGGATATATTGTTCTTTATCTTTTGTTTGGTAACTAGTCATATTATGACGTTCTAAATTTTATTATTATTCCATGTATTTTAGTTAATTTAAAAAAGTTAATTAAAAAACTGAACATATTTATTTATTTTGTTTATAATTTTAAAATCTTAAATTTTATTTTAAAAACTTTAAAAATAAAATTAATTAAATTTTCTCATGTACCAGAAATATTCTCAAAACTTATTATAAAAATTTCAAATTTTAAAATAAATAATCATAATTGTTCAAAAATAATAAATAATATCCAACAAGCGCGATAAATAAAAATATAGGACATTAAATATTATAAAGTAAAACCATAACATAATTAATATGTAATAAATACCATATAGTGACAAAATGATTTTAATAATAATATATGTAGAAGGTTTCACATTTTAATTAATTTATTATGTTAATATATTTGACTTTAGTTTTTAAGATACATTTTAAATTATCTTTTATAACATTTTTAATCATCTTATACGTGTATATATAGATGATCAAGTACTCTTGTTAGATAATAGAGTTGAATAAAAGATGATAAATATATTATTCTTTATCTTTTGTTTGGTGACTACTCATATTAGTTATTATGTTGATGGTATTCGAGTTACATCAAAGGAAGATGTGAAGTTTGAGATAAAAGCAAATCCCATTACTAATTCTCCAATCAAGACTATTCATGTATTTTATAATTTTTGAATATTTTTTATGTAATTTCCTTTTCTTTTATTGATATCGTATTATATGAATTACTAATTTAATTTTGTTTATATTGGATTTTGTAGACAAAATTTGGAGACATTGTTGATTGTGTTGACATTTACAAACAACCAGCTTTTAATCATCCTTTATTAAGAGATCATAAATTACAGGTATATATAATAAAAACATTTGATGACATAGAACAGCTTCAACTCTATAATATTTCAGTTATTTGGCTTTAACTTTCAATCTAATTTTGATAACATTTTAATAAACTATTTATTAATTTGTTTGTTTCTTTATTTACAGTTAAAACCCAATTTTGAAATTGAAGAAACAGCTGGGAATAGTTTAGAGATTGAATCCATGTTTGGACTTGACGAGGAGATTTGTCCAGACGGAACAGTTCCTATTCAGAGAACAATAAAAGATCATATCACTGAAGAAAAATTGTCGTTAAATCATCATATGTTGGTTAAAAGCAATCCTGGTGTTCATGTAATATATCTTATCTAATATCTAATGTTGATCGTTTGTTCCTTAAAATTATATGACATTTAATTTTTGAAGTTGATTAATTTTTTTAACATATTGATTTTTGTTAGGTTGCAGAGGTATCTCTCAATAAACGTTCGGGTCCTTATTATAAAGTGAGTGGAACAACTAGTGTTTATAATCCACAGATTCATAAGAATACTCAAATATCTTTGGCTCATCTATGGGCTGAGAATGGATCTGGAAACGGTATCAACAAAATATCTGCAGGATGGCATGTGAGTTACAACACTTGAATTTATGATTTTCCTACAAAATAAAGTAATTTTAATTTATGTCTTAAATTTGAATACTTTTAAATCTCTTTCTAGTATCAATCAATTGGTCACTTTTCCTTCCAATCTTTTGTCAACTCAACTTTCTCAATCTTTCTTTAGAAGTGTCTTGACTATAAATAACAAATAAATATGCCTTTTTAGGTATTATTCAAATTTATCTCTATTTTGATCAAAAATTCCTGAATTGGCTAGATATGAATATGGATAATACTCGATTTTTTCAATTAGACACGAGGATAGAGATGAGTTTGTACATATCGATTATGTCTTTGTCCCTATACCTACCCTAATACTCATTCCCGCTCGTATTCTCATTTTCGTTTAAATTACTAAAATATTCATAGTTTATTAGGTAATACAATATATATAATTATTAGTGGTTAGTTTTATAACCTTTCTTTCATTAACTACACATTTTTTTTTCTCTTGTCTAATTGTTTGGCCGCACCATGAAATCAATTCACATCTTTAATATACCTTCTCTCTAATAAGAACCTTTATACAGTTATGTTCAAATGATATATGAAAATTAAATATTTTGTATGTCTAATATTTGAATATTTCTACTCTTTTATATAAACACTTCATTTGTTAGATAATAAGAAATTTATCATTTACTATCATATACTTAATTTTTGTTTCAATTTAGGAACTCTT
>Ga0209589_1005495_pt1 | contig 21498 bp, 12 predicted proteins | sample CowpeawhiteBW_FD_187525 | JGI IMG/M metagenome (GOLD analysis project Ga0209589, IMG submission 187525) | Root nodule microbial communities of legume samples collected from California USA - Cow pea white BW (SPAdes) (version 2) | ecosystem: Host-associated > Plants > Roots > Nodule | place: USA... | reverse complement strand
ATACACATATATACATATATATATATATACATATATATATATATATATATATATGTATATATGTGTATATGTGTATATACAGACTAAATTGATTATATGTATATATATATATATATATATATATATATATATATATATATATATCATTAGCAAATAGGACCAAATTAATTATATTTATAAATATACAGACTAAATTATTAAGTTTAAAAAAAATGAAAGAGACAAAAAATTGAATTGTATACCTAATTATATGAATCAAATTACTAATTAAGCCAATATAAAACTTTACCCATATGTAGCTATTCTTTTTTTTGGACTAAATTGTGTATGAATTTTTGTTGAATATAGTCATTTTGGTCTCATATGTTAAACTGGTTAAGTTAACATTAGTGTTGTTAAAAAATGTCACATGTCAAAAAATCTGTACTATCTTTAATCTTAGGATCTCTCTTGTTTTGCTTTTCTCCTTCCTTCTCCCACCATATTTTGTGTTAAAGAGTTTGCTTATTTATATTTTTTGAAGCCGATTCTTACATGGTTGGAGGATTTTAGGTAAAGAATATTTACGGCTTTGAATTGAAAAAAAAAAAACTCTTTTCATGTAATGGTGTTTTATTAACCAAAAATGATTTAAAATGAATATTTGGTGAGAGGTAGAATGAGGTGGAGGAAGGTGCTAGGAAGTGAAGGAGGGTGGTAAGATGGAAGGAGATGAAGGAAGGTGAAGGAAGAAAAAAATAAAAAAAATTCTAAAATAGAAGATGATGACGACAAATTACTAATTAAGACATGTGAAATTATCACACTTAGACTAAATTACTAATTAAAACTTATGAAATTATTATACTCATATTTCGTTAATCACTTATGTTATATGTTTATGTGAAATTTTGATAAAAGAACGGGTTAAATGTGTAATTATTTTACAACAAATTTAAAGAAAGGTAGAAAATAAAAGCTTATATGATTTGATATCATATTAAAACAAATAGAATTGGCTAAGCAGACACATTTATGCGATTGTACCAGAAAATTAAGCGGTAAATCAATGGAATGATCAACTATAAATTTAGTTAACGGTAACTTAAAAACAAATATATTGGAATGAGTTTTTCATTAATCACTCTCAATACCTGTCACCCCACGTATTAATAAGCAAAAATTACTAATAAAATATTCCGATGATTATACATTATTTCTTTAAAAGGAAAAAGTCAACTCTTTGCATGTTAATATATATGTATGTATATATAAACTAAACATTGACAGAGAGGAAAATTTTAAAAGAAAAACATATTTTTATTGTAAAATATTTGTTTTTTATTTTTCAACTTATTATTTTTAATATATTTTAATTTTATATATTTTTTGGTGCTGGTATCTAATAATAGGAGCATAATTTGTAGAATAAGAAAAGTACCTTTTGGTTCGAAAAATGAAGGGCTTTCATTAATAAAGAAAGCTCCTTGGTTAAATAAATGACACTAAATTTGAATATAGTCACATAAGGGGGTCACTTCACTAGGTTACTTGACGAATAGAGAAATGTTAGGCCCATTGGGTCGATGATTGGGCCCATAAATGAGAATGCCGCGGAGTATATTTCGAAAAGCTACAATTCAAAGTTGAAACCCGCTTTTACCCGCCCCAGAATCTTTGCGTATGGGTCACTCACTTTCTTCTCGCGCTAATTCAAAAGAGGGAACAACAAGTGAGTGTTACTGACCTTCTTCTTCTTCTTCTTCTTCTTCTCTCTAACCCTAATCCCAACCAGTTTCAAATTAGCTTCCGGGTCCTCCTCCATTTCACAAGGTCAATTCATCTTAACCCAATTCTTTTTCTTTACTCTTTGTATTCTTGCAGTTAGGGTTTCAAATAGGCAACTTCACTGATTCCGTTTAAGATTTTCCATTATCAAAATTTCATGGGAAGCAACCATGATTCCAGTGACGGGCTTTTCAAAATCCGTCCCCGTCTGGCGGATGTCACGAATTGCCCGTCGAAAAGGCCGTTTTCTTTAGTTTCCAGCGACGGTGGGGACTCGCAGTTCACAAAGCAAATGCGCTTAGGTGGAGAAAGTTTAGCCAAAAAGAAAATCCAAATGCAATTAGGAGCACAGGCTCACCATAGCAACGAGGTCTTATTGCAACCAAAAGAAAACCAACCCATTTTGTTTCCGTTTTGCGATGATATTTCAAGCTCGTACCAGAAACCGTGCTCGCCCAGTGAGGGATCGCGGGAGCATAATCCGTTGGGTTTGAAGAAGTATGAATTTGGGGAGAAGGTTGAAGGAATTGCCCCTACCGATTGTGCTGTTGAAAGCGGGAACAAGGATATTTGTGTTGTTGAGAATTCCGGATCTCCCAGGTGCGGGGCCGTGCAAATGCCGTCAATCTCTGCCTCTAATGATTCTAATTTTCGGGGGTTGAAACCGTGCTCGGGGCATAAGGGCGATGGAGCATCGAATCCTGTTACTGATGCTGCGGACATTAAATCTTGCACTTGTTCCTTATGCTCTAAAGGTGGTTAGAGTTTATCTGTATGCATCTAATTTTTGCGTTTTTTTTTTTGTGTCAACTAAAATTAGAGCTACATATCACTTAATAAAATTTGCATTAAAGGTTTAAATAGTTACTGAGGTGAACTCTAACTTTGATTGAAGAACACCACCAAAAGTGCTAAAGGAATTGTATCAAGATTTTTCCTATTTTTACAATTTTTTATTTAGTATGTAATAATGGGTGTTGCTTATGTTGATCACTAGCTGCTTATATCTGGTCGGATCTCCATTACCAGGATGCCAAGGGTAGATTAAGTGGTAAGTTCTACTAACCATTTTAGGAGTATTGTTCTGCTACAGTCAAGTGTCATTGTATTATTTCTTCTAGCATTGAGGTTTTAAATGCTCATCCTTTTCGCTAGCTATAAGGAAGAGTCAGAAAGAAGCAAAACTGGTCATTCAGAAATTTTCTGGATTAGAGGATACAGTAATGCATGGCCAGCACCAAAGTGAGGAGTCATTAAACTTAGAATTGTCCCTTGTGCATCAGTGGAAGTCGCTCTTTGTTCAAATGCAGAATATGTATGCCCAAGAAAGTAGCCACCTAGTAAGTTTCAACGCTATCAGTTACATGGTTTATTATTTTAATCCTGCTGGAATTGTTGGTTCCATTGCCATACAAGTTTCTTAATTGAATTTTCTGTGTTTTTGCACTATCCATTGTCCCATTTGCTTTTATGGAGACTGTAAACTACTCAAAATGTTAGCTTGTTTTATATTGAGGCAAGTGTTAGAGGTTTAGTTTGGTAGTTAACTTGATTGGTTAATTTCTTAATTGTTAGATGCTATTGGTTTCTATTAATAGAATATGTCTCGCACATTATTTTATCTCTCATTTTTAATTTCATTTTATGGGTTTTCACATTCTCTTCAACCAATTTTAGTACAAGCCAGCCTCTGTAAAAGCCATTTCTTAATTTATGCATATGATTATTTAGTTATTGTATGCTATGTTGTGAACATGGTTATCAAAATTCTAGGGTCAGCATGAAACTCGTCCCAGTTTACGAGGTCTCACTCACCGTCTATCAGTTTACTTGAATGTAAACTCATTTTCCAGTAGATTCGAAATAGAATCTTGTTAACTCGATAAACTCGAGTAGACTTAGGAGTCATTGAGTTTGGGGGAGGTTTCATTTTTTTGCCTTCGTTTGGCATTTCCTATTTTCTGAACGGATTAGGGTTTGCGCTTTCAGAGGAGCAGCGCATCGCGATAGAGTTTGTGTTTCTCAAAGGAGCACCACATCACACCGCATTGTGTTTCTAAACATTGTCACTGCCTTGACGGGATTTTGCCACTACACTGCATAATGTTTCACCTTCCTTCCACAGCTGCATCACGTTTTTTCTTTGGGGGCGTCAACTGGATTTGCTCTTTGAACAGGTTACCTCTTCATTCTCCCTTTCCTTTGTTTTCATTCCCCTTTGTTGGGAGTTTTCAATCCCTTCATTGCACTTTGTTTTTCGTTCTCCGTCCTCCCTCTGTTTTCGTTCTCCTCTGATAGAGTTCTCTCAATAAATACTTGGTTGTTGTTTTTGATCCCTTTCTTTGTTTTTCGTTTTCATTTTAGATCCCACAGTAAGGACTTGGTTGCTGTAATTTTTACTTATGTTTTCTAATTGTATGTTATGTGGTTGGTGTAGATTTGAACTTGTATAGTAGTGATGCACTACTAAATTTAAAATTATGAAATTATTGTTAATCATGGTGTTGAAATGTTCAATTGAGATGGTATTATTTTTTTTTTTTGACATAGACTTGTAAAGTCTACGAGTTGGATCCACAAGTTGAGCCAACGGAACTTCCACAAGTATATATATATATATATATATATATATATATATATATATATATATATATATTGAAGTTTAATGACCTTGGTTGTCAATGTTAAATTCTCTTACCTATAACCCGGTTTATTCTTTTCATTTTCTCACCTAATGCTTTGAATGATTTGATTTTTGCTTTCAGGAATCAAGCTTTGAATCACTAAAAGATTTGAGAGAACGCTGCAAGACTGATCTTGATTCGAATGACAACAGCCATAGTGAAAAACAGTAGTATTCCAATCCGTTTTTCCATTGTAAGATTGCTTGGCACATAAGTTTATTGGCTTCAAATTTCAATTAATATGCAGATTGTCATCTGTTGCTTTAATACTTGTATATTTTTAGTAAACTTGGTGGCTATAATACTTGCAAGTCTACATGTACATTTGTCACGTCAGCTGTTTCCACCTATTCCATTATGATTTTAATCAATATGCTTTTGAGGACAACTGTTCCGCATTTTTGGGATGTCCTGAGAGGACTGAAATTTGGCATGCTCTTTCTGTTCAAAGTTATATGGTCGATAGATTTTTCTAATTCCTAGATTGGTTTGGGTGACTGTTCGGCAACAATTTTAGGATTCTCTACAATGTTGGACAGGTGAAATTATCTTCTGACATATTTAGAGTGTGTTTGAGACTGTTGAAAAATATTATATTATATTAATTTATAGGTATAATTTATTATTTTTTTAGTTTCTTATTGGTATAATCTATTATAATCTGAATTATTATTATTTTTATATAAATAATTTCCATTAATTTAAGGTCTTATATTTAAGGTCTGGGATTTGTCACTGTGCATTCTAAATAATAATAATAATAAATAACTCTTAATTTTCTTAATCATAATTGAAATTGGTTTTTATCCTTCCTAGGTTTAGCCATTTATACACAATTAAGTTTTTGTTATTGATATAGCAATTGAGAAGAAAAAAAAAACTGTAAAAAGTGATCTGGTTTGATTGGAAAGCAGCTTATATGTGGCATGTAACAACAATTGGTGTTCGATTTCAATTTTTCTAGTACATAATTTTACTAATATGTACCTACTTTTATATTGGAAGTCTGAATCCTCTCATTTATCATTTTAGTAGGTTATTGAACATCATACATTGAGCACTTGCTTTTTTAAATATGTTTCTTAACTAAGTTTAAAGTTAATTTAATTAACAATTAGTTCAATTTTTTACCTCTCAAATCATTATCACTTTATCTTTATCTATGCAATCAATCTTTTCAACTTTTTTGTCAATAAGTTATTTTATATTTTTTGAAAGCCAAGGAACACAAATATAAAAAGAAAGGATAAGCTAAGAAAAATAAATTTTTATGATAAATTAACAAGGAGATTTTTAAATAGACATTTTAGTAAGTATACAACCATATGATAGCAAATAATAAAGACTCTCTAACTTAATTACTCGGATTATGAGTATTAGGATGTTTTACTTGAATTCTTATCTAATTACATACACTACAATATCACCACCATAAAGTTCTCCTAAGAGATTTATGGAATCACGTCAAGCACATGTCATATACATATTCTTCTCACAAAAGCATTATCATTTCATACTGAGCACAACAATTTTAGTTCAACATATCTCATTATACATTCATATTTATATACTTCATGCTTTCTCAAGGTATACAGCCAATCACAGATTAAATAAGAGATAAAAAATAAGTATGCACCATTACTTCATGCTTTCTCAAGGTATACAGCCAATCACAGATTAAATAAGAGATAAAAAATAAGTATGCACCATTCCTACTTTAGCTAGAAGTTCTCGCTTAAGTGACAGAGGTTCTCTTGCTTAAGCTAGACATTTTTGTCTGAGCGAGAGCTCAAACAGTAGCACTGTGAGTTTTCTGCGAGTTTTTGCTTAAGCGAGGTGAGTTTTCTGCGAGTTTTTGCTTAAGCGAGACCTTCTCGCCTAAGTGAGATTACTTTTCGCTTAAAATAGAAGTTTGCCGCTTGAGCGACAATTTGAACAGAAATCAGTGGTGAGTTCCTGCTACTCTTGCTTAGGCGAACGTTGCTTGCTTGGATGAGATTAGCAGATTTTTCACTTGTTCACACATGTAGATCTAAGAACTCAAGCAACATCACACAAACTCATTTTCATACAACATAAACATCAAACAGGCACTAGAAACACAATTTGGAAACCAGAAAACATGCAATATTTATAAAAAGTTTTAAATCATAGCTTCCCTTACCTTGATAGATGCTATTATAGGGGACAATCTTAAGTGGAAGGAACACCATAATCTGAAACAGTTCAAAGTGCTGAAAACAAAACATAGGAGGATGAAAATGAGACCATGACGCGATTAAAGTGAAACCAGAGCTTAGAAACAGAAAGAGACTTGGGTTTTGAGTTATACTTACGCGAAGGAGGAACTTTCGGTAAGTTCGGAGGAGGCCATAGCTCAAGCCCTAGTAAAGTTTCATATTTCAAAATGAGAGTGTCTGGACAGCTGAAAGGGGTCTTGAAAAACAAGTGGACTGACCTTTATCCCTCTAATAAAGTCAGGCCCAAAAATTTTGAGAACAGAAAGTGAGTCTTACAAAATTATCATAAGTAATGTCCTATAATTAGACAATAAACAAAATTATTTGAATATAATAATTTCAAATAATTAAAAAATGTGACAGAGATATGTGCATACTATCATGTAATAAGTTTTAATAACTAAAAAAATGGATGGAGTTATTCGAAAATAAATTTAGTATGAAAAGAAAAATTCAAAACGAATATTATAATAAAACCATAGAAGAAAATCAATAACGTTAATTTCAGGGCATAAGTTTTTATACTGATTATAATTTAATAATTCTCCTGCACTGACCTTTTCATAATTTAAATAAATCTGGTGATAGTCATCTAAACCTTGAATTAATATTGTTTAATTGGTGTTTATGAAGTGATAAAGCACAAATTATCCAAATGGTTATACAATATTATCCAAACCCCAAACACCTCATAATTGAACCAGCACAACGTGAAGGAAATATAAAAAGAGTGCACATCCTACGTTGGTTAATTTCGGATTAGTTTAGTTAGAGATGCTTTATTTTTTTTTATTTTTTTTATGATTTGTCCTTTATTTATATTGAGTCTTCACATGAAACCCACATATAAACATCCCCGGCCCAGGGCCCATGTGGCTTGCAAGGGTGACAATTATTTATTTGAATTCTTATACAAAATTATTACTCTGAATGAATGTGAGTAATGGTTCAGTTTAATGTTAGGTTATGAATTCCTTCTAATAACATAATTAATTTCACTAAAAAAAATGTCTATTAATTATTCGCTGACTTCAAATTTTCATAATAAGCCATTTCACTCCAACTTCCTTGAAACTTCAAAAAGTGAAATTCTTTGTTCCAATTTTAATGGAACTATTGATAATTGGTATAGACCTGAAAAAATATTTTTAAAAAGCTCATTATTAGCACTTAATGGAGATAGATTACAACAATAATTGATTCCATTGCAGACAACTTTGAAGATCTACGATTAGACAATTCATTAACATCATCACTCATTAGTGTGGTCCGAATATGATTAAGGTCGACGTGTATAGTTTATGTCATTTTTATGAAAAAAAAAAATATAGAAAGTTGTCACTGTTCTTGCAATTCAGTGTCTATTGTTTTTACCAAAACTGGAAAATAGACTCTAAACGGTAAAATGGTCGACAAAGAGATGATAAGTATATTTTCAATATATATCTAAAATCAGTTATGCTTCATCATTTCACCAACACCTTAAGAATTTCGAGTGAATTTGTAACTGGGAATATTATCTTCGTATAATATTTCAAAAGAAAAATATTCTCATTCAAAATTGATTCTTAAATAAATATTTACCAAAAAGCACATTCTAGACGTTCTTTCTTTCATAAAGGAGAAGGTTTTATTCTGATATCAAAACGTGTGAAATTTTTAGTAAAATGCTTACTATTATTGTTAGGTAATTAACCAACAACTCTTGTATTGTTTTTCTTCTTTTACTAGATTCCAAAATTGAATCACCAACTATTGCATTTCACCTCATTTATAAATTATAATGAAACAGTTGCGTACATGTTAAAATATTTGTTTCGTTTTCTTTAAATTATTTTTTGTTTGTAATAATTTCCAAATGAAAAAAAGAAAAACAAATTGGAGGGGTTTTGTTTTACATTTCCACATTTAGATAACATTTTTTATAAGTATTATTAGTGTAACCTATTTCGCTATTGTCTTCTCATACCATATTGTCATAAATTATATGATAACTTCGTCATTTTATGAATGGTTAGATATACCAAACAAAATGATAATATATTAGTAAACAGTCATATACTTTTTTCTCATGCTGACATATATTATAATAATTAAAATATTATTTTGACATCAATTATTCAAGTTTTTCAATACTTGTTTTTTTAACATGGGTACTAAGACTAAGATTAGTGGGGACCAGACCAGCCAATATTTTATATTTCTCCACAAATAAAAAACATTTTTGTCCTGCATGAACTAAATCACTTTGCATTTTTTTCCCTTTAATTAAATATTAAATACACAGTTCATGTTTGAAGAGTTGGGTAGTTGGCATTTTCTATGCGAAAAGGTCTTTCATCGAGTGATGTATTATTATGTGGCACACATGTCAAAGTCGCTTTCTCTGCCTTATTCTAAAAAATGACGCAACCCTATGATAATGAAATTGTTTTTGTGGAGTAATGAAGCATGGCAAAAGTAGCTTTTTTTTATTCTCGTTTATACCTTTCTTCTAATTTATCTATCATTATATATTATCACAAAATTGAATATAAAACCTTTTCCATTAAATTTATGATTTTTAATCTTGGAGTTTTGAGAAGGAAAATTATAAGTACACAAAGAAACAAGCAGCAATAGTTGTTTTGCGTTCCTTGAAAGTGATCTCCACGTAGGAATCGACGTGTGGGCGCGTCAGGGATGGGCCCCATACTCTCATTTTCTTTTTCTATATTAAATCACAATTATTCCTCACTTGAAATATTCACATATAGAAAAAGGCTTAAGAACTTGTTTGAAGAGTAATCGATAAACGACGAATGCGTAATTCAAAGAATCTCGAATGAAAACTTTCTACAAGAATAAAATATTATTTTAATAGAAATTGGTTTAAAAAAAATGATTTTAATTGATAAAAAAGTAAATAGAAAAAAGAACGATGGAGATGGGTCCACTATGACCTTTGGCAAACGCGAAGGGAATAGGATCCAAAAGTCACTTGCCCTCTCCACAAAAGAAACGCTTGCAATGCAAATTGCGTTTAAGGGAACCATGACCCTACAATTCGTCAACATTGTGGCGCCGCAATTTGTGACACTGTATTTTCTTATCATCATTCCGATAACTACCTCTCCACGTTTTTTTTTACGCAATAATCTTCAAACTGTGTTTCCTCATCATCTAAAACATACCAAAATAATGGACAAAAATAATTAAATTATAATTCAGTCCGATAAATTAAACTCAATTCTTTTACAAGTAAATTTTTGAATTAAAATCGTTGAAATAATAATTTAGTAAAAGGTTAACGTCAAATTCCTTGTCACTCATGAACCCGGAGTTGAAATACTTGACTCTACTCATTTATTTCATTGACTACAACTATTATAGATGTTACAAGAAGTTTGTAAAAGAATTATTTCTCTTAATCTATTAAAATTTAAATTTGAAAAAAAAAATTCTCAAGTTTACTTTTACATTTTAAAAAACATATAATAACGATGGAAGCATCTTTAAATAATTTTTTTGTTATGAATGAAGATATTGTTTTAATAGAAGTGTCACTTATATGAATTACTTGTAAAAGAAGATAATTGATGAGGTAAACAACTTTTTTTTTTTTAGTTTAAAAATAACTTTTAATTGATTTGTGGTGTGATATTGATTAAGGATTATATGTAAAAAAAAGTTGGAAATATTCTGATGAGTTAAACCACTATATGATTGACACGTGTAAGGTGGGCATGTGGCATTGAGTAATGAGGTATTGCATAGGTGGCATTTTTCAATTGGATAGGCATGACGGAATAAAGGAGTGATTGAAAGAAGAAGCTAAAGCACAGTATATAAAGCAGCCCTCACTCACCATGCTAACGCAAGAGCCAAGCTCACAAAGTGAGGCCACTCACACTACAAACCCCTTCTCCCTCTCTCTCTCTCTCTCTCTCTTCTCAACAACAGATTCACCTTCTTAGATTTTCAACTTCTTTTTTTTTAAGAAAAAAAAAATAAAAATAAACAACTACTCGCAGTTTTGAGTTCTTCACTTCCTGTTCTCTGGTTTTGGATTTGAGACAGGCTCTTGAAAACCTTTTTTTTTTTTTTTGTGATTTTCTTTGGTTGTTGTAAAACATGGCAGCCGCTATAGATATGTACAACAACTGCAACGTCATACCGGAATTCCTAGATCCGTACAGTGAGGAGCTGATGAAAGCACTTGAGCCTTTTGTCAAAACTGATTATTTCTCCGTCTCTTCTGATTCCGCTTCTTCTTCCTCTTCTTCTTCTTCTTCTTCTTCTGATTATTCTCTCGTTTCATCTACTTCGTATCCCTCCACCAACCAAATCAAGCTCAACCAACTCACCCCAGAGCAAATCCTCCAGATTCAGGCGCAGGTTGGGCTTCAGCAGCACATGGGTTATTCAACTCAACGTCAAAACCAAGCCCAGCTGGGTCCAAAACGTGTCGCCATGAAGCACGGTGGCGCGGCGGCGAAAGCCGCGAAGCTGTACCGAGGGGTGCGGCAACGGCATTGGGGGAAGTGGGTCGCCGAGATCAGACTCCCGAAGAACCGCACGCGCCTATGGCTGGGAACATTCGACACCGGAGAAGAAGCGGCGTTGGCGTACGACAACGCAGCGTTTAAGCTCAGAGGCGAGTTCGCGCGCCTCAACTTCCCTCATCTGCGACACCAGGGAGCGTTCGTATTGGGCGAATTCGGAGATTACAAGCCGCTACCTTCTTCCGTCGACTCCAAGCTCCAAGCTATTTGCGAGAGCTTGGCCAAACAAGAACAGCAAAAAACGTGTTGCTCTGTCGAAGACGTGAAGCCCGAGGTCCACGCTGCTGCTGAGCTGGCACTGCTGGAGTCTGACGTGGCGCAATCCAACGTTTGTCCCGAGTTCGACAATTTTAAGGTAGAAAACGGGAACGAGAACCCATTGTTATCATCGCCTGTGTCCGGCGGCGAGTCTTCTTCGCCTGAATCGGGTGTGACTTTCTTGGATTTCTCGGATTTCTCACGTTGTAATTATGAGTGGGATGAAATGGAGAGTTTTGGGTTGGAGAAGTACCCTTCGGTGGAGATTGATTGGGCAGCTATATGAGTGCGTGAGCGTGATGTGAAATGGCTGGTTTTGTTTTCCTCTGCTTTTGGGTTTCATACGCAATTATGTTTTGTATTTTTTAGGGTTTATGTTTGGGTGTCTTTGGCTGCTTCTGCAATGGAATTTTTGACATTTGCGGATGTTTTGCTGAAACACGGCTTGCAAATTTTAGGCAGTGAAATCAGAGAGGTTGGTCTTCATGGTGTGCTGGTGTTTTTTGTTACTTGCATGATCATGGGACTTTTCTACTCCTCTCTTTCTTCTATATTGTAATTAATCTGTACTTCCAATATATGAAATATTTACATGTTCCTCTAAAGCAGAGAACAGCTATGTCATCTTAATTTCTAATACTTGTTTTACACCCAATAATTGTTGTAATAAAAATTCGCTAACCAGACATAACATTTAATCACTTATAAACGGTGTTTGATTCTAGCAAGAACTGTCGTCAATTCTGAGTGGTTCTGAGTGGTGCCAAATTGTTTGCGCAGCTTTGTTTCTCCTCCATACACGAGTTTTAGTACTTCTTTTGACTTATGCTTAGAGGAGTGTTAATTAGTAGAATTTAATATTGTTTTATTTAAACATATTTTTAATATGATAATTACCTTTTTGTTAGAGTTTAATTAGCATGCATGGTTAGTAGAGAAGATTCCTATCGGCTACTAAAACTTATCTTTTGTTATAAAAAGTTAATTACAATATCAGTACATGTAACATTTATTTTTTTAAAGGGAATACTTGTTACTAAATGGGTAATTCAAAGACATAAAAACTTATCTCTTTAATCTTATTTTCCCCTTTCGATTAAAAATAATAATATCTAGTGTTTTTTCATTTAAACAGTAAAATTATAAATTAATGCTACTTTTAATTAGGATATATTTGTAAAATGAAATGAAAAAGGTGTCTTTGATGCTCCATGTTATATTTTCTTTTGTGAAGGTTACGAACCTCCTAATGCCACATTAAAGAGGTCAAAGGGAACTAACCATTCTTCGTGAGATTAATGAAAAACTTTTTATTGGTGTCAACTCTTTTATTCCCTTCGACCATTCCAGAGATTGGTGGGACTTGCGATTCCATTTCTGAAATAAAAAACAAATAAGAATATCAACCACTAAGTAAATATCTAACTCCAATATTAAACAGGTTCAGAATAAATTGAATCTAACGAAATAAATTGGTCTCTCAATGAATTAGAATTAAAATGAAAATACTGTGTATTTGTCACCCAATTAAAAACATACAATATTAAAAAATAGTTTATAATTTGTTTGAAGACTTTTCATAGCTCTAGAAAATATTTTCTACTAATATAAGAAGTTGCATATACTCATCTCTTTTAATCTAAATTTCATTGTCACAAAATATAACTTTAATTTAATTTTTAATGTGATGTTGTTTGTAATATTAATGTTATGATATGATATGAAGTCGATTTATATAAGTTAAGATTAATGTATTTTGTTCTGAAAGAAGAGATAAATGTGTACCCTTAGCCTTGCCTTTAGAATTATTGTATAGTAAACAATTTAATTAAAAAAAATGGTATTTTGAAGTAATTAATACAAGAGTACGAGGGAAGCTTTAATTTTTATAATATAATAATAATAACAATAAATAAATAAATAAAAGCATGGGGAATTTTGACAGAAAAGGAGAAAGGAGATGAGGAAGAAGTGTGTGTATGATATGGTGTGGGGTTGAGATAAGGAATTTGGAATTGAAAAGGTGCAATGCAATGAATAAAGTAAGAAAGAATGCGAAAATAGATAGATGCATAAAAATCAAAAACTATATTCTTATTCTTCATTCTCGACAACCACCCCAAGACAAATTATATGTGTATGCTTCTTCAACTTGGTAAAAGGATTCTGTGATCAGGGGATAAAGCTTAAAGCTCATGTGCCTTTAATCCCTATCTTTTAAAAAATAATGTATTTTATTTTAATTCTTAGTTTTGTATACATTTTATTTTGTTTATTTTGGTTCAGTTTTACCCAGTTCTAGTCTATTCATTTAAGATACCATCAAATTATGTTTTTACTTAAAATGTAAAAATTAAAAGAAGTAAACATATATATAATTGAAGATTAAATTAAAATTTCAGATTTTTTAAAAATTATTGAAAAAAACAAAAAAATACTAAAATCACAAATAAAAAACGAATGAGAGTTCAAAATTGAAATTTAGCGTATAATAATTTTTATTGAAAAAATATTGAATGATTTCAAAATGAGTGTAATCTGTATTGGAATGGAAAGTTCTAATCCCTTGATGGCGGACCTGAAAATGGCTAAGACCAGCGGCAATATTGAATTTCAATAGGCCCAAAAAAATAAATACCCAAATCCCTGTGTAACCTAACCCAAGGACTTTATCTAAATTTTTAAGACAATTACTTACTTTCTGCACTCCATCAATTTCTTCTCCAACCCATAAGGTCTTTTCCGTACAAGGGAGGACATTTTTTTTTCCCGAAATTTATATAAGAAGCTGTTAATAGAATAATGATAGGTTGTTGTTCCACTCCCAAAACTTGAACTTTCAATGTGTGAGGTTGCTTCAAAAAGTATGGGAAGACATAGAGTTGAAAAGATACAAGTGAAAATAACAAGAAAAAAAAACAATAACAGAGAAGGATGGATGAAGAAAAATAACAATAAAAGAACATATTGATATTTTTATTTTGGTTTAATTAAACTAAAAGTTCTTGATTTTTTTTTAATTCAAATTTAACAAATTTTTACAGTCTATTAAGTAATTAAAAAACTTATATCTTTTAATTTAGTCCTTGTAATTTAATTACTTTTGTTAATTCTAATATATATATATATATATATATATATATATATATATATATATATATATATATATATTTATTTATTTATTTGTATGGGTGTTTTTTTTCCCCAAAATAAAGAAGAGGTTGTTTAGGGTGAGATAGTGGTGGAAAGAAAGTGGATCCCCCACGATGCATATTTTTGCAATGCTGAAACTTCTGAACTCTTTGCAGCTCATGGTTGCCAGTTTTACGTGTGTGATAATCTGCGTGATTCAAAAAATTACAACCCTAACCCCACGTTTACTCGTGAACAACATTAAATAATACAAAAAATGACATAAATATCACCCATTTGTTGCAATTAATTATCATCAAAATCTTAGGAGTATCCTTCATTTCACTCTTGGGTGACCTGTTACATCCATTGGATTTTATGCCCTCAAGAATTAAGATCTTCTCTAATTATAAAATAAAAATAAAATCTTATCAAGAATAAACAATATAACGATTCTGATTCAATTATTTGCTACATATAGCCTACTTTCATCTCGACATGACTCCACGAATTTACTAATAATGTCAATAAGACCTCAAAGTGGATCAAATTAATCAACCTTTTAGAATGCATCTCATCGTGTATTAAATAAATATATTAACAACATGGTCCTTAAATATTTTGATCCAGTTTATTACATTGTCAAAGCATGGGAATAATGAATCTTTTGTGAAATCTTTTGAACGTAACCTATTCGAAGTTATTGGTATAAGATATTTAGCAAGTTACGTTATTTATAAATGTTTCTTGTAGCAGACAGTGGCATATGTTTTGAGTAGTGCGATAGAAAGGGATTCCCAAGAGAGAAAAAGAAAGCACAAGCTTGAGTGTCCAAGATGCGTTGACCTAAATAATAGAAGCTTGGTTTTGACCAAAAGGAAAAGAAAAGAAAAGAAAATGCACGCGCATGTGTACGACCACAACTTTGGTTTGGCTGCTGAACACACACGTGGTGTCTTTCGTACGTAGTAGTTCTTTCATTCTCGTATAATGCTTCTGTTTTTATGAAGCATGCTAACTTGTTCAAATGGGATTCTGTGCACCAAACCTGTTTTTAACATTTGGTCAAAGCAATGATCTCCTTTGAACGTTGAACATTGAATGTTGAACAATGAACTCAGATGGTGCATTGAGTAGTGATACAAGTGAAGGAAATGATGATCACTCACCAAAAGAATCGCATTTAGCTTTTAAAACCATTATTGTGTGCAATGTAGCTATGTTCTATTCGAGAGTAGAACGAAAGTGAAACTTGTTGTCAACCCTAAATCTTCGTTGATACCGATTCTTTGATTAAGACATTGTTGCTGAGAAGCAGGCATAATTGCCATTTTTGTTGCTCTTTTCTAATGGAATAACACTTTTGAATCAAGCTTCCACGTTTCGTTTTATAGAATATATATCAAGTTATGATGACCAATGACCAGAGTTATCTTTTCAGAAGGGGTATGATTCAACTTTTGAAGTTATTAGTTTTTTTATCCTCCAAGTTATCAACCAACTGCGATGTTCACGTTCTGTCTCTTTCACTATTGTGTTGAAGCGCGAGAGAAAAAACTATTGGATTCTAATATCTAGTTAAAACAATTCCTCATTGTTTTTAGACATGTTGAATCTTTTAAAATCATGTTTGAACCTCGAATTTTAGTAATAAAAATTCATTTTTTCCACTTGAAAACAATAAGTAGAACACCTTCTTTACTTCAAATAATGGATTTAAAAAAAAAAAAAGAAATTAGTAATAAGCATGTAGAAAAATAGAAATCTTACTCGTTATTAAACATTAAGATTCTAGAATTTTGTAGAATGTGTATCCGCAGGAAACAAATTATATCAAATGCAAAAGGAGATATAATTAATAAGAAAGATAGTTTAAGGGATATTAAATTCATGCTTAAGGTTTCTCCGTGATGGTCTTCATTAGAAAATTGAGAATTTAGGAGTTAAACATTCTAATTCAATAATAATGTTTCCAGAGCCTATGAACAAAAATGATTGTAAGCATATGCATGCAATTCCAAAGCCTAATCACTATATAGGAAATTAAAGTTTTTTTTTATCGGTATAGGAAAAACAAATTAGAATTTACTATAATTCACGCATCCTTGATCAACTGAACTAGACTTCTTTATTAGATATTAGAATTCATGCATAAAGTAAAATTTTTTACTCAAAGATTTGAAGATAAAATAAATGATAGAAATTAGATATTAATCTCATAACAACAACATAAGGTACGTATAGTGGAGAAAATTTTTACGTGACACCTATAACAGTTTTCATTAATTAAATTTTATAAGACTTCTTTTAAATCGTGTCATTCTTTCTCCAATTAAAATAAAATTAAAAATTTTGACAATTCATAAATCAATAAATTCATTAACGTTAAATTATAATTGAGTATATGAATAATTTGATTCTCAAAAGTCTCACGCATACCAATTTAATACTTAAACAAGTAAAAATTTGATTTAGTTTCTGAATATGTAATTAATCTCCAATATTACAGTTTTACAATAAACAACCACTGAATGCCAAATTCATATTTAAAATTGTATATATATTTTTTTTTGACAAAATACAATAAAAATTGTAAAAAAAAAAATTAGATACTAAAATAAACATTTGATTATTTTAAAGACCAATTAAGAACTTTTTTTCATCCCGTCATAATTCTCATAGAAATCATACTTGACACGCCTTTAACAGTTTGCTCATAAAAAAATGTTATGGACATAACAGCGTTAACAGCATTGGAAATTTTCCGTAATTATCCATAAATTTCTATAGTGTTATAAACAACATTATTAATTTTGAAAATGAATTGCGGTTAAAATGTGGAAATCGTAACTCGTATTGGGCCTATTTTTTGGTACTTAGATTAGATGAACCCACGAAATAATAATAAAGAAGCTAAAGTAAACATGCTTTTACTGGCCTTTTAGCCCACAAAAAATAACGTGACAGAACAAGAGTACAGTATATGTATATATAGAACAGGTTAGGTTAACATAAGTTTATTTGCCTATAATCAATTTAAAATTTTAATAAAATAATTGATCTAGATTTCAACTCGTTCGAAGTTTGAAAATCCAAAAACGATGTATTAACTCAATCTTTCAATATGGAATGCATAGTTAATGTGAATTTTGTAGTAAACATTTTAAAAGCAAAATAACAATCAGTATCCATGCAATATAATCATATGCAGAATTCTATTTGCTAACTTAAAAACTCTTATTAATAATGATAAAAAAAATATCGATAGCTAAACATGTTTTTACATCATCATTCAATCAAAGTTGTCATACATGATAATTATTTTTTATTAAATTACTCTTTTGGTCCCTCTATTTATAAAAAAATTTCAGTTTGGTCATCGAGTTTTTTTCGTTATTTCAATTTGATCATCATTTTCTTAAAAATGATTTAATTTGATCTTTGTCATTAATTTTGACTAGATGGTGTTAAAGTCAATGCCACGTTAATTTTAGTAAGAATATCACCATAAGATTTATTAAAAAGCAAATTTAGTGTCAATTTAAAGAAGGACAATATTACTTTGTTTTTAAGAAATTTGGGACTAAATTGAAACTAAAAACAAATATAAGAACTAAATTGAGTCACTTTAACACGTGACACAACTATGAAGTGACACGTGTACAAAATTAAAAAATTTAAAAAAATTTAAAAAATTCAAAAAAACTAGAAATTGACATGTGGTGTTGACCTTAACACCGTCTGGTCAAACTAATGGTAATGATCAAATTAAATCATTTTAAAGAAGATGAAGATCAAATTGAGACAACGAAAAATTTAAGGACCAAATTGAAATTTCTTGACAAATAAAGGGACCAAAAGAGTAATTTAACCTTATTTTTTTTAATAATATTTGTCTTAAACTAGTAAATACTTCACACTAATCATACATAAAGTAACATATTTCTTTTTTGTAGTGTAAATGTTTCACACCAATCATATATCATAATTAAACTATTTCATACCACATCCAATAGTTCTACACACATCATTTAGAATTTGAGATTTAAAATAATTTAAATATTTCTTTTTTCGAAACATCTTTTAAAGATAAAATCATAATAGAGTCTGCACTCCAAAATGGATAATACTTTAGATAAAGGGTGATTGATTTAACAATGGTTTGGAGTCGAAATGAATAGTTTAGGTGAATGGTGAATGATGACTCGGGGCATTCTTGTTGGTCAAAGGTTGTCTTAATAAAATGAAGAGTATAATTAAATGAGAGATTTATTTTAGAAGCAGTTTCCTCGTAACAAAGGTGGTTAGGTTCATTCGATTTACATCAAAGTACAGTGAAGAGAAGAGACAAAGTAGCAGAGATGGGTATTTTTTTAATGTGGACAGCGATGTTAAGCCATGCGGAACTCCATCATTCCGACCTGGACCTTAGTAGGAAGGGCCCCATTATTTCTCACTTCTCCAACTCTTTTCACTTAAATTCAAGATGCTCCACATTTTGGGAAAACTATACCATATAAGCCAAAAATAAGATAATGACCAAAAAATTTATTCATATATTAATTTAAAATTGTTGAGTCTGTGTTCATAAGAACCAAGTTCCTCAATCTCAACAGTAGTGAATGTGCGACAAAATTGGAAGGATTTGCCGACCCTAGCCAGCCCCTTCACTTTAATGCCTTATAATTTGGCATTGAATGAATTGTAAGATAACAAGTTGAACACTGCATGCATGCATGGGGATAAGAATTGAGGTTTCTTTGTAACATGTTACAAAGTTAAGGGACGATATCCCTTTTGCTAAAAAGTGCAAACTATTCACAATCCCTTCAACTTGTGCAAAACATTGTTTTTATATCAAGATTCCTAATCTATGGGTCACACTGAATGTTTTAAAAAATAACGAATGCCATATCCATTTCACACCAAAACCACTCTTTTTTTAAGTAATATCTCACCGATTCAAATTTATGCCATTCCTTTCAAACCAAATATCCCCTCTTCTTTATCCTCTTTCACTGTCTTTTTTTTCCAACTTGCTTAACAAATCATTTTTATGCCATATCATATCACTTTTAAAAATTATTTTATTCAAATAAATGCATTACTTTGATCATGACATGTAGATTAGTTAATTTGAAGAAACATTAAAGGTGAAAATATGATTCAATTTGATTTTTCTTTTTCATATACCTAAAACTGGAAAGAGTATATCACGATCCATGGCTTGCTATCAACAGAATCTCGAAACCTACGAAGTTGATGAAGGAAGGTTAGGCTCATATGACCTGAATGATCATATAGTTTATTTTTTAACCAATTTTTGTCGTCTGGTAACATAGGTCGTGTGAATTCAAATAGAATGGACTATCAGTTAGTCGGTTAACACTGCAAAAAAAAAATTTAAACAATAATCAATCTTAGTTATAAAAATTATATTTAGAAATAAATCTTCTAATTAAAGATTATTTTTTTTAATAACCAAAATATTGACAATTAATGTTAGTGACTAATTTAAAAACCAATTCATAACAATGTTAATTACTAATTTAGAGACTAATTATAATTTTTTATTCAGAAATTATTTTAGTTATCAATAACTTTTAATTTATAAATTAATATCTAAATTAATTCTAATTAATTATTTTTTATCAAATAAAATTGATCATTATTTAAATATTTTTTTTAGTGTAAAGATTATTATCACATATTTTTAAATACTTTGTTTCTATTAAAAAGATAAAATAATTTTATGAAAAAATACATTATATTGAGATGTATAATTGAGATGTATCACAAACTAATTCTAGAATTCACCGGACCAAAAACATATTTAATCTTATTTTTTCTATTTGGTCTCGAAGGACATTCTATTTCAATTACTCCTAACTTATAAGCGAAATATATATATATATATATATATATATATATATATATATATATATATATATATATATATATATTAAGACTTTTTTTATTCATCATATACAAAATAAAGTTGAAAAATCTTATAAAAAACAAAATAACAATTAAGATAACTATTAAAAGTTAAACTTATCATGTTCAACGCTTTTGATATAAAGTTAAGAATGAGATCCGATGCAATAGTAAAATTATTTACCGTTCATATATAAATTATTTTATTGCTTTAAGAAAATTATATCTTGATAAGTGGGCATGTGAGTGTAGATAAAATACTATAATTACATTTTAAGTTAAAAATGACACTTGTAAAGTGGTTTTTGTGTGTCAACATTTTAATTTTGGATTACTTTATTACTCGATACAACTTTTATATTAATCTTCCCTTATTTTTCTGGACAAACACCGTATATTAATATGTGATTTTTGTATTATTATTAAAATTCAAGGTATCACTGTTGGAAATTTGAATCACAATTAAGGTGATAATCTAAATCTCAATAATTATATATATATATATATATATATATATATATATATATATATATATATATATAAAAAGAGGATTTTCTTGTGTTCACATTTCATAATTTCAACTTTACCCTTTATAATATAATTATTTGTTAAATTTTTAAAGATTAACGGTTATTTTTACAAGTTTTTATAAAACTATTTACTTATTTTCTTCTTCCTTTTTCTTCTATTCATCAATCCGTTATTTTTTCATATTTTTTTCATACATTTTACTTTATTTTTAATAAGTATAATTTTATTTTATTTATTAACTTAATAATATTACAATATCATCCATTACTAATATAATATTATGTATATTAAAAAAATGCGTTCACACAGACGCGATAATATCTGTGTCTACGCTAGTGTATATATATATATATATATATATATATATATATATATATATATATATATATATATATATATATATAT
>Ga0209589_1005490_pt1 | contig 21521 bp, 11 predicted proteins | sample CowpeawhiteBW_FD_187525 | JGI IMG/M metagenome (GOLD analysis project Ga0209589, IMG submission 187525) | Root nodule microbial communities of legume samples collected from California USA - Cow pea white BW (SPAdes) (version 2) | ecosystem: Host-associated > Plants > Roots > Nodule | place: USA... | reverse complement strand
AAATTTAGAACAAATTTAATTTTTTTATAAATGTAATGATGATACTTTTATTACAAGTGATATTTCTATTACATATTTTTAACAATATTTAATTTATTTAAATTTATATTTTACATTAAACTTTATTTAAATTTTATTTTAAAATCATAAATATATAGATTAATAAATTTATATTCGAAATATTTGTATAAAAATAATCATAACATTATATAAAAGTAAAATTGGTCTAAATTTGGAGTGCCTGAAATTGAAAATTTTAAAAACAATTTGGGACTCAAATCTTATTACATTAACAAATATGAGGACCAAATTGAGATTCATACAATAATTTGACACGTGTCACCATGTTAGATTGACACGTGGCACACTACAGACGTGACACGTGACACATATTTTAAAAAACATTTTAAAAAAATTCAAAAAAATTCAAAAATTAAAAAACATTCAAAATTTAAAAAAAAAATTCAAAAAAATTCAAAAAATTCAAAAGAACGAGGAGTTGACACGTGGTACCTACTTAACGGTGTTAGTTCTCTACTAACGGAAATGACCTGATTGATACTAATTGACAAAAATGAGGACCTAATTGAGACTAATAAAAATACGAGGATCAAATTGAGATTTTGCTACAAAAACGAGGACCAACAGAGTATTTTAACCTAAAATAAATGTGTTAGAAATGCAAATTGTTCGATTAAAACACAATTTAAGGTATATAAAAAATGTGAAAAATCTTACCATATTAATTTTAATGAAAATTTCATTTTGTAACTTAATTTTGTAAGGTTGAAATAGACATAAAATCATTACACCAAAATTATCAATAGACAACACTTTTATAGAGTGCTTATTTCATGAAGCGCTGTAAATCAAAACACGATACAAAAAAAAAGAAACACTTTATGAAATAAGCACTTCGTCACACATCTACCGAGGTCGGTGAGAGGGCATGACTCCATCTGGGTGATTGTAGACCGGTTGACGAAGTGTGCGCACTTTTTGCCCATAAACTAAAAGATGTCCCTAGATAAGCTGGCAAAGTTATATGTCAGAGAGGTGGTCAGACTACATGGTGTGCCTGCGAGTATTATATCTGATAGAGACCCAAGGTTCACATCGAGGTTTTGGTAGTCTTTGCAGAAGGCCTTGGGTACTCAGCTGAGAATGAGTTCAGCGTATCACCCTCAAACAGATGGACAGTCTGAGGGGACTATCCAGTCATTGGAGGATCTGCTGAGAAACTTGTGTGTTAGATCATCTGGGCACTTGGAGTGATATGCTGCCATTGGTAGAGTTCACGTATAATAATAGTTATCATTCCAACATTGGAATGGCACCGTATGAGGCATTGTACAGTAGGAGATGCCAGACACCATTGTGTTGGCAACAGGACGGAGAGTCGATAGTACTTGGGCCAGAGTTTTTGCAACAGACCACCGAGAAGGTGAAGGTGATACAGGATTGCATGCGTGCAATCTAGAGTCGACAAGAGGAGGAGGCCGCTTGAGTTTGAGGCTGGTGATCACGTATTTCTCTGAGTAACCCCCACAACAGGCATTGGCAGAGCACTTAAATCGAGAAAGTTGACTCCACGATTCATCGGGCCATATCAGATCATGAGAAGGATTGGTCCTGCAGTATATGAGATAGCTTTGCCACCGCACTTGGGAAACTTGCATAATGTTTTCCATGTGTCACAGTTGAGAAAATACATAGCCGATCCTACGCATGTTCTAAAGGATGATGATGTGTAGGTACGGGAGGACTTGACCATCGGGGCCGGACCAGTGAGAATCTTGGATTCTCAAGTAAAGCAGCTCAGAGGGAAGGAGATCAGAACTGTGAAGGTGCTATGGGATGAGGCGACTTAGGAAATGACATGGGAGATGGAAGATGTCATGAGGCGGTCCTATCCTCGTCTCTTCACTGGTAAGTTCTCTTTTTCGAGGACGAAAAATTTTAAAGGTGGGGGTATTGTAAGACCCGTAGGATTTAATTAATTAATAAATGCGGGTGGGAAAATAATTATGATATTAAATTATGAAAAGTATGATGTGGAAAATAATTAGTATACACGTTTCAGCTCACTGTTTCATTCCTGGAGCTGTGGTGTTCCTCGGTTAAGAGTTTACCTTCGTTTTCTAGCGTTATCGAGGTAAAGGAAGCTAGGGTTTCATTTTTTTCACTTGTTTTGCTTGTTCCTATTTCGTTTGGCAAAGTTTGATTAGTGTGTTGTGGAATATGAGACAAGATGGGGGAAAACATTAATTTTTGGTGTATTTCCAAGTTAGGGGTTCAAATATTCATGAAATTGTGATATTTGATGTTATTTTTCATAATCTGGAAGCGTCAGGTGATCGTTGGGCGAGTGCCTTGGTCGTTGGGCAACTGTGTCTTTTTCTAATATGTGCAGTTTTAGTAAAATTGACTTTCCCAACTCTTTAACCGTTGGATTGAGCTGAAAGTTTAACAACTAATCCTTAACACCTAGTTCTTGACTTTGACCGGTCGGATCTTGAATCGAAGCTCTGTAGTGAGAGCAGTTTTTATCGCAAGGTCCCTGTAGTTTGGTTGTTAACAACATTGACCTTTGTTGCTTGTTTGGTGCATAACTTTCTCTATAGTTATTCAATTAAGTTGGTTCTTGTTGCATTTGGTTCTTGATTTAATAATCTTTAATTTGAATATAAATATAAAATTTTTGGAGCTTTACACAAGCCGCAGTCTTATTTCTAAAATCCCCAAATCGTTTGCATAATGTGTTATTATGTAATGAGCCATGACTTGGTTAGGTTGGACATTGGTATGCATTTATAAAGCATGAGATTGAATGGGATCTTGTTATGTTGTGTATGAAATGGAAAACATGATTGTATGGTTGGTGGTGGTTTGGCATGAGAATTGAATGCTTGATATGGCATGTGGATTTTGTTAGTAGAAGAGTTTCAAGGGAAACTCTTGGTGATGGTGGTTAGTGTATACCTTGATATAGGAGATGTCTAGATAAAGGAAGGTATCCTGAACTCTAATAATTATTCACGCTCACATAGAGTAGAATAATTTATGTGGTGAGAGTGGCAGGAGGTCCTAGTCTTGGGACATATTGGGCCCAAGACATTAGAGGATTAACCTTGTGTGTGGTTGGGTGATAACCCGTTGCGTCTAGACTCTACAAAGTTTAGAAACCAGCACAGGTGCATACTTCCTTTAGAATTCTATATCAATAGTATGATCTGGATATTGAGTTAGAGAGTCCTTTAATTGTTTGCTTTCACATGTTTTGGGTGCTTACTGCTTTGCTTGTCTATAACCTATTTTATAATATGCTTGCTCAATAACATGTTAAATATTTTAGTCTAGCTTACCCTTTCTCTTTGTGTCTGTTCTCTTCTTTGGTTTTTTCCTTTTGCAATGATCACCAAATCCTTGGTGTGAACAGATGTGGAGACTCTTGGTGATTGTGATGTTGGCGGGGAGGCTGCGATGTAGTTAGGCTTTCTATATTCTTTATTTCTCATTGTTGAGCATTTTTTTTCTTGTGTACCGTTATTTTTTAGTTTCTTGCTCTTTGAGCAAATTTCTAGTATGTTTAGATTCTTTTCATGGCATTGTGTTGTGTCTTTGGACTTCCATTCCAGTATAATATGGAATAACTGTAAAAGGTTAATTCTAATATACTTTATATCGGTACTCTATTTTATACTATAAACATAAGGCGTTTTATAAATTAGAATTATTCTCCTAAATTGGGACGCTACATTAATCTCTACATCTAAACTATCAATTAAAAAAACAAGAGTATAATTATAAGGAAAAATGAAAAACTTATTGTTAATACCAATATTAAAAATAAACACGATATTTGGTATAAAAAGCATTAGTTTAATATAATTTGTCTCATTTATTCAAATTAAAAAGGGTGATGACTAAAAGATAAGCACACATACTATTTTGAACAATAGTGGCACTAGAAAAATAAACTAATTTATATTTGAATACAACAATAAATAAATAAATATAATTATAATATTATTTATATTAATCATAAAATTTCAAAATTCTTGTTATGTGAAGACAAGTTAGCAAAATTACAACAGAAAATAATAACCACATCACTTAATTAGAATGAAAATGCATCATGGGAAATTTTAAATTGTATAAATAATTATCTTTTTGTTTGATAAAATTTGTGAAAACTCAAAATTTTTTTAATAAATTTTGTTGTCCTCGTAAAGGAGTGTTTTAAATCCGCAACTGGTCAAAAGTAACAATAAACTAACCTATAATGGGAATTAAAGTAGAATGCATGATATCATAAGTTCTAATCCCGATTACGACCATTGTAAAGTAGAAAAGTAAAAAGTAAAAAGTAAAAAAAGAAGTGTAAATATATTGAGAGAGTGGAGTAGGAATTGAATATATGTTAATTAACAACTTTCAAAATTAAGGAAGCAAAGGGAATCAAATATTATAGTTATGGTAAGGATGAAACAACCATTCAATAATTCAACATACTATAAATACAAAAGAGAGTACGTAGTGTTATCAAATGCGTTTCGTTTTACTTTTTCACTTTTTCACCCACACTTTTGGTGACTTAAGCGTTAGGGTTTTTTATATATGACGATTGGATGAGTGATGTTAGATTCATTGGTTTGATGTTGGACAAGACATAAGAACAAAAGAAGGAGGAAGTAATTAGTTGCTTTCTAACAAACGCATTTTAATTTTCTTTAAAACTATTAAAATGAGTACTATAATACATTTGGATACAACTATATAAACTAAAAAATACAGATACAGAAATTAAAAAAAGAAAATACTAAACAAATACAGAAGGTTATTTTTTTTCTTTTTTTTTTATCAAATATGGTCATGTAATTTCCTCAACAGATAAGTCACACAATCACAATCAGTTTGAGATTATCAAATAAAAATTGAAGTCAGCATATCCAACTTTTTTTTCTTTTATCTTTAATAATATAAAATTTAATAAATATTCAAATTTAGTTATGAAATATGTTAGCTTTAAATTAAAATAAGGCATGAAATTAAATATGTCTTTTTCTTTGATATTGTTAAATTTTGATTTTGTCTCTAATTACAAAATATATTTTTTTGGTCCTTGATCACAAAGAGGAAAATCTTCCTCAACAAGTAATAATACATGGAAAATATGGACACTTTAGAACAGAGAGACAGAAAAGAATCAAAACTATTTTTTTTTCCTATTGATATAATAATATTTTGGTTTCTAAATGCAAAACGTTGGTTAGTTTCTAAACAAACAAAAATGAAGACAAACGTTAATATACTAAATTACTATATAACTTAATTATTTAACATTATTTCAGACTTTAAAGTTAATATTGTTAGTTTAGTCATTATTTTTACGATTTTGAAAAAGGTAATTGATATACCACTATTAAAAAAACTCATATCTCCTGCCAATTTTGTTTTGAAATTTTTTTTGTAGGAAATACTTGTAAATTTTGTTATGAAAAAAAATTTGCAAGAAAATTGGTAGCAATTTCTTGCAAAATATTTTGTATAAAACACTTTTCGCAATAAATTTTGTAGGAAATACTTGCAAATTTTATAATTTTGTAAGAAATGATTACTCCGAAGGAATTACCTGCCAATTAAAATTATTAAAAAAATGGTAGAAAAAATGTCTTTTCTTGCAAATTCTTTTAAGAAATTTGCAAGAAAAATCTTATGTAATATGCGAATTTCTAGCGGTGTACCTTATAATTTTATAGTTTGTTTCTTTTTTTTCTTCCATAGTCTAATATATTTTAAAGAGCTAAAATCATAATTTACTTGTTTTAAATGTTGTGTTTGGTTAAATGGATTATTAGTAAAGAGAGAAAACAAATTATATTTACTAAAAGTTATTCATTGGTTTGATGAATAAAATGAGAGGAGGCAAAATAAATGGGGAGACAATCTATTCCATAAATGAAAATTAGTTTTTTTTTTCTTTTTTTAACACAAAATTTGTCTATGCTGACATGAAATTCAAACTTGATTTAGAATTAAGTTGATTTGGTATTCAAATTTAATTTCTAACCATTAGATACAAGGCTCAAATAACAATATAATTCTTTAAGTGAGGTTAATGCAATAATATTTAAAGATATTAACACTCAAATATCCATTTTTGGTTGTTGAGATTATATTTGTTGTTCAAGCTATAAACTATAGTTTGAGCAAGAGATATTATATTAATTATATATGGGAGTTTAGTTGTTCAAGTGTTGATTTAAGTGTTTGGGTGACACAAAATTAGTATTGATTCTTTCTCCTCCAATGGAATATCATTCACTAAATGGATACTTGAATGAGAAAAAAGATAATATACTCAAGTGACATATTGAATGTTCAAACAACACTCACTTGTGTAATGATTTATACTTAACTAGATTTGATTAGTCCTTTTTAAAGTTTGTATTATGTAATAATAAAAAAGAGGAATAAGGAAATGAACATAGTGACATTGAATGTGAAGTAGATGGATTTTAATAATTAGACAAGAGTGAGGTATGATTGAAAGATATTATGTTAGTGAAGTTATATCCTAAAAGTTATATCATGGGGTTTAGTTTAGAGTGATAAATTGATTTAATATTTTAATAAAAGTAATGATATGACATATGGATATTGAATTGAATTGATATATTTGTGATATGATTGAAAAATGATTGATGTATGGGATCATAATTTAGCTTAGATGTCATTATTGTGTTGAGTATTTGATCTCATTGTTGAAGAAAGATTTCTATCTTTGCTAATTTTCTAAATCATATAGATTAATACACAACATAGTGACAAATCAAAGGAGATTCTTGCATTATATTCCATGGAGTAGATGTAACGAACAATGCTAACTACATCAAATTACCATTTGAGTCAATAGAAGTTAACATGAGTTAGGTGTCAATTCATTGTGAAATTTATTGACTACATGTCTTTTTGAAGGTCTTGTGTTCCATATACCTTTGTTGAGATAATGAATGTACATGGTATATGAGAATCCTTGAAAAGTTTTTGTGGAGACAATAATTTCTCTTAATATATAGAAAATAGGAACAAGGATTAGTGCATACATTCTGTTGGTTATGATGTATTAATGTTAACTAATCCTTGTTAGTTTAATTTGCTATATTTACTACTAAGATCATATTTAAAAGACAATATTTATGTTGGGTATGATGTCATCTAACATAATTTCTTTTACGTCAAACCTAGGGTACCTGAAGTAAAAACTTATTTACAAAATACTATTTCATCTTCTTTGTTTCATTTATAGTGCAAGAATGATGTCAACAAACGAAATGACAATGATTTGGGCTTGAAAGGTGCTCATATATCCTCTTGGCAACATGGTCTTTGCATTTTCTTGTCCTATTTTACATGGTGGAACTTTTTCTTCGATTAGATTGGACCATCTTCTTTCCTTGTAAATTCAAATTATGATGTGGTTAATTTTGGGCATTTCAATCACAGATTCTATATGGATATCTCGGTTGAATTGATTCTCATTATTCATTGTTGAATAAAAACTTTGGAAAAAAAGGTTATAATGTATTGTTGGAGTAAATATTTGATTTAGTTTATCTCTATTGAAGCGTGTGTCTTCATCTATAGTTTCATATTTTATAACTGTATGATTTAATAACTTAGTTGGTATGGATATTTTTTATGTAATTTAGTTTGTAAAATTATATGTTTCAAATATTTTAAATTATAAGGACTAATCAATTAGTTACTAGGAGAGACTAAATAGTTTAGCCATTTGAGTATTGCTTAGAATTTTATGTCACTTGAAAAAACAAAAATTATAGGAAAAATGTACATTTATAAATAGGTATAAATTATAAACAGTAGCTTAGATAAATCTATCACCTGATTGCTTCAACTAATTGTACGACATTGTCAAGGAAAGGACACACGTTGACGTGGATCCTTATTATGGTAAGGTGTCACAGTCAAATGGTACCAAGTTTAGAAGTTATTCGGAATCCAAAACTCGACCCCATGTTTCTATTACGATTCCAGCCTTGGATAAGTTTGAAGAGAAAAAAAATAATGTCATATGTTAGGTTATTAATGTATTTCAAAGTCCCTTCAACAAAATTGAGACTATGAACCCTAAGGTGATGAGGAAGAATAATTTATTTGTCATTGTCATTAGATGGAGGGACTTCAAGACTTTATTGACATGGAAGAATGCTTTTGAAAAGTATGAAGATGTGACTCTTTGGCTAAAATGCCAGATTAACAAGGATGATTGGGTGTAGTTTTGTGCCTATTGATTAGACTCCAATGGCATGTTAGTTGATTATAGTTTTTGTAACTATATATATATATATATATATATATATATATATATATATATATATATGTGTGTGTGTGTGTGTGTGTGTGTGTGTGTGTGTGTGTGTGTGTGTGTGTGTGTGTACACTTGTAGTTTTTAGTAATCCATTGCCTTATTTGCATTGTAGGAGAAAATAATAGTTTCCAAAGAAAAACAAAAGCTAATGCACCCCTTTACTATCTTGGGAATGAAATGCCCAAGGGTTAGATGAAAGTTAGTCGAATCTGAGGAGTCTATTGACCTTACATTTCCACCTCCATGCCATCAGATGTGCAAGGTTCCACGCATAAAAATCAATAGGACAAATGACTTCTTAGTTTGCATGAGTCATTATAACTTTCCTACTTATGAGTTACATTACTACTAATATTTTGCCTAAACAATTGATAACGTGTAATATAAATATATATATATATATATATATATATATATATATATATATATATATATATATATTGTATTTACAATCCTCCATGTGAATTAAAATTTTCAAAGTATAAAACTTTAACTCATGAAGAGAAGTTACAAATATACATATATAACAAATAGTTACGTGAATTTCACTGATCATCATCCCATCTCACTATTGTGCACCCTCACTTATACCATCCTCTACTCTTATGTAACACATGATAATAACACATGGAAATCAGAGTCTTCAAAACAAGGTAAGCTAGTGACTTTTATAAAATATCTCTCTCTCTCTCCCATACACACACACACGCCCACACACACCCACACACAAGCACAACATCAACAACATACATCACAAACATCAAAGTCAAAGATCTAAGTCTATCATCCCACTTAGATTATTCTCATGATAAAGTTCTTCATCCATTCTAAATAAAATATACAATTAAATCTATTTTTGAAAGACTCGTGTATTGAATTAAATTCATAGGTTCTGCATCTATCATATGACCTTCTACTTTGCAAAGACACATATTTGGAGTTAAGTCCGTCTTATATGATAGTGTAAATTCCCTTCTTCCATTTGTCAGATATGGTCATTTTTCATACCGCCCCTCTTGAACGTAAGGACCTCCATAAACTCTTACCATCTAATATCTTTTTGTATGTGAGTCCAATATTAGTAGAGTTAGAGATAATCTTATTCTTGGAATCCCCATTCAATACACATCCTAAAAACTACTCAATATAGTATTTCCTTCTTGAAATAAATACATTTATATCAATCTCATATACATATCAAATAACATTCCACATTAGATTTTTGAAAAACCCCAAGCGTTACTAGACCACAGACACTTAGTAGATTTAAAAAAAAAAACCTAGACTCTACTACATCACACACACTTAGTAGATTTTTGGCAAAATTTCACGCTCTACTAGACTACACAGATACATAGTAGATTTTTTTTTTGTGAAACTCCAGGCTCTATTAGACACCAAATCTCATGCATTTTCATCTCACAAAAATAATAATAATAATAATATCATTATAAATATTTTCCTCTCTCTTGTTGAACATGTGTATCATTTGGAAAGTGTATCATTCAACGAGTACTTGGTTCACTCAACATCTAGTTCTCTTTTTGCTTAACGACAATACCACTCACCTAACAACCTAAACCCCTAGGAGCTAACTCCACTAAGGTTTCCCATTCAGTTAAATCACCGAACTAGTGTATCATCTAGAGCTCTCTGTGGAATGTAATTTTTTAACTCACGCTTGGAGGAGGGTGGCTCTTCTAGTGAGTACAGAATCTAACTAGTGTTCTTTGCTCTACTTAGAGACTGATAAATATATCAATTTATTATTGGTTCCATTTGGTATTTTTCTCTCTATTAAAAGTCATAAAAAGGTATAATTGAATTCTAAAATAGGTCATCTTGAGCTAAATAATTCAAAACTAACATACATATCTTATCATCTAAAGGTCTCTCTACATAGTTAAAAAAACCTACTAGATATATCTTCTGATCCCTCTAGTCTACTTGAGGTTTACCTTAAATCAAACCAACTGACTCAATTAATATATCTTAAGGATCTATACTCATAAAAGAACTCAAATAATTGTACAATATCAAACAAACACAATCTAACTCTATTACTCATAATTCAACATTTCACAATCTATTATCATAAATCAAGTATTTCAATGTCAAATAAGCAACAAATCACTACATCCTTTTGCAACTTCATTCAAAATAAAATAAAAAGAAAATAGTAGAAAGTTAGCTTCCTTTACTTGGACTAAATTGTTTACTCAAATTTGCTCCAAAGACTCGAATCTCACATGATGTCCTATTTACACATGAAAACTTATATCAATGATATGAACATATCCTAATGACCACATAAAGCAAAGATTCGTCTTAAACGCTCTTAAGCCACATGCAACCACGAAACCAACTCAAAATGACTCAAGCATAGAAAAAAAAAAGATAAACTTACTCTTATCACAATTATGTTTGGGTAAAAACATTTTGCACTACACCAAGACTCTTATGGTAGTCTCTAATCTTCAAAGAGATGTGTAAGGCTGTTAGAAATCTAAAGAGAAGGTAAAGAAATGGAAGATAATAGGTTTCTAGAGAGATGAAAACTTTTTATGAAATGAAACTCGATTAATTATTTTTTTTATAGTTCAACCTTTTAATAATAAAACAATTGAGTGTCATTTGTAAAAGTTTACTTCTACTCTTTATTTATTTTTTAAGTCCTTACATTCATTGTTGATAAAATCGTAAGTATAAATATACCTAAAGGCATTTTCTATTCCACATTATTCGTACATGAAGTAGCTAAGGATGTACTAATTTATTATTGATATTTCATGATTCTTTAGTTGAACGGGCACCTAAGACTCTTTATTCTCCATGGTTGTGATGATTTATTAATAGTGACGTAGGAAGACTATAACATGCAAGATGTGTGCATGGTTGTAGTGGTGGTTCCAACTTCCATGACTACTTTGATCCACCATCATGGAGAATCAATGTGGAGTCTTGCAATCAAGATACCTTATAGAAGATGAAAATGTAATTTGAAGAAAAATTAAATTAGATTCATCATTCCTTTAAGGAAGAGTTTTGATGAGAAGTTTGAATCACTTGTTTGTTTTTAACAACAAACTCAAGGACCACCTTATACAGTTCATGAATTCTTTTGAGTACTAAAGGGAGTTTTACTCCTATAGATCCTCTATGTATCATAGTCACATTGATGTAATGTGAGTTATGTGTTGAAGATAACTCATCACATCTAGTAACAGTTGGTCGAGTAGTAGAGAGATGGTTAACTATTCATGGTGTCTAAGGATGACAAGAAGATGAGAGGAGTATGGGTAGGATCTATTAGCTACCCATCCCATCTAAAAAATATAACCTCATTACCCACCATACTACTCTCTAAGTGTCCATGAAAAAATACATGCAAAGTTTTTTGTATGAGAGTGTATTTTTTAAATCTTAAATAAATTAATTTAAAAAGAATTATTTAAAATATAAAATCATATAAAATACATAATTTTAAAGTTTTAAAAAGATTGCATTATAAAATATTGGTGCGAATAAATTTTGTCTTTCTGAAAAGCAAATTTAAATAAGTTACACCTTAAAGGATAAGTTTTAAAAATTATTTTTTAACACAACTTTAATTTCATAAGTCTTATTGAAAGTATAAATATATAGAACCAAAAAGAAGACTTTTTACGTCCAGTATAGGTCAAACATAATAACAAGAGGTGTGAATTTACGTTTCTTTATATCTACAACGTAAATTTATGTCTGTGGTTGGAATAACAAACACAAATTTATGTCTGTTGGTGGAATAATAAACGTCAATTTATTTATGACTATTAGTGGAACAACTGACATAAATTTTTTATTTTATATTTTTTTTAATTGAATTGGTTTTAGCACAAAAGAAGCTTCTGAAAAACAGAATTTATCTTGAACGGAATATACATTCTTGTTATAACATTTTCAGTACATAATAAACATTTCTAAAGTCAAAATAAATATCTGTTGAATAAAAACGGTAATCCAACTTAAAACATAAAGCATATCAAAATCTAATCTACATGGCGGAGGAGATAGTTTGCCCACTATTGTCTTACTTGGGTCATGCCCTCCTTTGATATGGTGATAGATCCTTGAACACCTAAAATAATGATACAATTCTATTATGTAGTAGAGTTCCTCAAATCATACAATTCATGCACAAGTTATAAGTGCTTAGCCTTTTCCAGTTTTCATGAATTCTTGCCTGAATGATAACTTTCATCCAATGCATGATTTAGTACCCACATTCGAATGAACTAATATGCTTATTACAATAAAATAAATAAAGGAAAAATTAATACCATATAACTTCTACACAAGGATTAAATGATATCCAACCTTAAGATATATAATTTGAACTTGTCTTTTATTTGTTCCTTTGACATAAAATGTTTGTGCTAGCCATAACTATGTTTAAATTGAAGACACGTTAGTTATAATTGTTATATACTAATTATGGTTTGTACTTACATTTTTTTTAACAATGAGTTGAGATGATTGTGAAGTCATTTTCCCATCAGACCTAGTCCAAGAGACCTTTCACATCTCATATCGAAGAGGTGGATATATTAGCTAAGTAGACTTTAACTCTGCAATGACTACTTTAGACTTCCTCAAACATTTCTCCAATAATCTATACCCACCTCGCGATAGTAGGTGGGGAGCATATTAAGTCTTTGTCTTTGTTGGGTTGATGTCCTTAGGCGAGAGTCAATAACTTCTTTGTATATGGCATTGAAGAACAACCTTAAACGTGTTATAAGACCTCCAACTTAAGGAGGTAAGATGGCATGAATAAATACTGGCAAAAGTTATTTACTTAAGCGTAATGTTAATGTTTTAGACCCGGTCATATACTTCTTCAGACTTGCGGGGTTTTCACATAACTTCATCCTTTTGCCTTCCATTAAATATTTTCTTCATTCTACAATAAGGACGACTACGAGGAAGCAACTTTCAATGTCTAGTATAAACGATTTTCGCATATGCTTCAATTAAGCATAACACGTGTGTTTTTCACATATAAGACATTAAAAATGACCTTTCATGCCATAACAACTTAAGTTACCATATGATTTGAAATCATTTTTTGTGCAAAACAACATTGCACGCAAACAAAAATTTTCTCTACAATATGAATCAAACACATCAATGCCTTCTTCCCATAACAATTTAAATCATCAATCAAGGCCTTCAAGTTATTTCTTGATTCTCCAAGTTTAGAAATCATCAACAAAAGTGGCCATGAACTATGTTTACTACTTAAGTTCCCATAAGGATTCATACTATTTGTAGCGATCCCAAGTCTTAAATTTCTTGACTTTGCACAAAATTCTAAAAATGTTACATCAACCTTCTTCAATTGTGGAGAAACAATTGGGTGTCAAAGAAAATTGTTACACTTTCTTTAATATGCATCCTACATCAATTTCTTTATATCTTCCTTAATAGTAAATAATCTTTTCGACCTAGGTGTTATGGGAAGGTATCATCACACCTTAGTGGGGGGACCATTTGTTTTTTCATCAATGCTAATTCCATAAAATTTCTTTTTAAACCATGATAACCCACATGTTGGACACACCTTCAATGTAATAAACTTGTCTCTATACAATACACAATCATTAGGACATGTATGTGTCTTCTTGTACTCCAAATCCATTGGACATAGAAATTTTTTGCCTCATGGTTACAATTAGGTAACATGTTATTTTCTGGAAGCATGTCCTTTAACAATTCCAATAATTCTATGAAACTTTTATCATTTCATCGATTTCTTGCTTTCAAACTAAACAATTTCAACGTTGCAAACAATCGTGTAAAGTTATTGAATCCTAGGTACAATTATTCCTCTGAATCAGACTTTAGAGCATCACACAAATGAGATCTTCCAAAATTTCTTCACCAACATCACATACCATATCTTCTAAACGATGATTCATCCATTCTTCAACGTACTTTGTTGTTCGTGACATAGTAGAGTCGTCTAATACTTTTCGGTACTAAGTCCAAATTGTATAACTCCTAACTGCATCGAAGAGGAACATGTGATAATGTATTTCGCCCAAATCCTAACGTATCTTATTCAAACAACTAACACAAGAACAATAATATGTTTTGTTCACAAGTCTTGCATGTTCATGAGCATATTAGAAGAAGTCAACAATCCTATTTTCTTAGTCGTCACTAACATGACATGCATTCATCTAGCTTCAATCCATGACTACGTCGGTAACAAGCTCCATTATTCTCACATTTGACTTTATTAAAAGGTAAGTCCCGACCCATTCTAAAATACATTTTCCATAATTCATCAACACGCAAAACTTTGTTGCTAGAGTTGAGAGAGATCTTCGCACAAGGAGAAAAAGTAAGGGAGAAATGTGTGCGACATGTTTTTTTTAAACAACGGTCAAACACAAAAGATGATTTTTATGTCTAACCCTTATAAGTTAGACAAAATTTACGTCTATCATAAATTTACTTATGTTGCTTAGATGTCAGATGAAAATTTATTCTTACCTAGCTCAGATGTAAATATTGACCATTTAAAATTACACTCCACATTTTTTACATCTATTACCTACATGTCAAACCTAAATTCAATGACGTGGATTGCATCAATGATCAACAATAATTCTATTTTTGACTACTTGATTTTTTCTAAAAGTACCTAAATAAAATTCATGAACAATTATTAGGGGTATCCTTACTTGTCTCATCAACAAAAGAGTAATTAAAATGTGTAAACAAATTCCTTTTGGGTATTTATTAATGGTATATATGTAGTATTCATTATGAATTTTACCTGTGAATATCCTCAAATATGAATTTTTTTCCCATCCCTAATGACGTCCCTCTATAGTTAGACTAGATGTAGGAAGTGGTTTATGAAGCTTAGAGGCCTCTGCCCAATGTAGAGGTTAAACCAGCTAGGAAGAGTTTAAAAACAATTTTTGCTTACCTAAAATGTCTGGTCATGCCAATCTTAGTTCGAGAAAATGTATTATGTTATGGTTTTTGGCTTAATTAGTAATTTGGTGTGTATATTTGGTCTTTTAATTTGGCTTAATTAGTAAATTGGTGTCTATAATTTTTCACTAAATTTGTCACTAATTAATTAGAGACCAATTTAGTAACTAAGTCATAGTTAATTTTTATTGACTAATTTTCTTTGGTAACCAAAACCATGGTAACTAATTTTAAAAACCAATTTAGTGACCAATTATAATTTTTTATTCATAATAGTAACTATTTTAGTAATCAATAATTTTCTACTTGGTAAAGTGGTATCTAAATTAGTCATTATAATGATTAACAACTTTTGGTCACTAAAATTGTTTACTAATGAAACATTTTCTTGTAGTGGTTGATATTTTCTTATCCCTATTATTCTTCAAATGCACCACGATCGAAAAGAAGCGAGGGTTCAGAAACAAACATAGAGAACCAAGTCTTAGATGAATGAAGGTGGTGCATTTTGAGAAGAAAAAGAAAATGAAAAAAATATTCTTGTTCTAACGATAACGATGTTATTTTTACTAGCTAAGCCTTTTTTTTTTTTTTTTTTTATTTTTTTTTTTTTGTTATTGATGATGAGTTGGCAAAAGTTGAAGATGATTCTAGCTAACTTCTAACAATAGTACTAATTAAGGTTAAGGAAGAAACTATTGTAGTTACAGTTAGATAACACAGATTTTGGAGTTGGTACTTCTTTCTTCCCTCTCTACATTTCCCTACCAAACACATTTGAAATTATTGTTGAACTTCCATGTTAAAGATTCCACTGTGGTGTGATTTTGTTTATTTCTCCAAGATCCTCCAATAAAATTAAAAGCTTACTACAAAGATAATTTCCATTTTTCTTTCCATACATTTTAATTATTAAACCCCTCTTAGATGAAATCGAATATAAATTTATCCAATTTATTTCTCTTATTACCATAATTTGACATCAAAATTATTTCTTAACCTATATCCGAAATAAAATATCTTGATTATGAATGTCTCATCTGTGCAAGTTAATTTATTTGATTCTAAAAATTGAAGTTAGTGTGTATATAATAGAATAATATTATTTGGTGCATATTTGTAATCAAATACAGTGTTGTTAATTAGACTAGATGTATATGAGGTATTAAAAAAATATAATATTGTAATTTATTTACTAGAGAAGGCAAGAGCAGAAGGTTGGTGTATTTGTAAATTGAAATGATAATGGTAGCTAATTAAGTCAGAAGAAAAAGGGTGGAAAAGGAGTCGTTAGGTTCCAGCAGAATAAAGTTATTATATCACTTTTGAGAAGAAGACAAACAAAATGTGCTACATCTGCAATATTCATTATTCACTGTTCAGAGATAATGCTTATGTAATATGGCCATTCAAACACACCAAAAGTTGTGTTTGGTGAATGGATAAGGAATACCAATATTTTAAGGGTCACCAGATGTTCGTGTTCTTATCTTATATCTTCTGCTTTTTCTTAATACAAAATCAACAAAGCTTCAACACAAAACGATCTTGCTTTTCCAAACAAAGATTAAATAAATTAAACTTTCATTCAGGACTTATGCATCAACTCTCTTTGAAAAAATATTAAAAAAAAATTGAGATTAGTTTTTATATATATTAAAATTAATTTATACATAATTTAATTTGTAATTCTTTTTTTCATATAGTTTATCCAAATTTTTATTTTTAATTTATATATAAACTAATTTAATTTTTGAAAAAGAATAATTTTATCCTTTTTTTTCTATATTCTCTTCTTGAATGACCTAGAAAAGAGTTATTCTAAACATACCATTAATTAATGTCTTAAGATTTCTATTTGAGTTTATTGGTTTTAAAAAGGCAGAAATATCAGGTCAAAACACGTTTATGTCACTATGAAAATAATTGGTTATTTTACTAACTGTTTGATATTAGATTATGTAATAAAATATTAAAGTATTACTAATAACAAATTTAATTTCTTGAGCATAGAATATTGACTATATATAATACATGTGTAAACTTTTAAAATTTATATGTTGATTAGTTTACGTTAAGTCTATTATTACCAAAAGTAGCGATTGAAATTTTTTTAATTTCACTTTAAAAATAAATAAATCAAGATTACTTTTATTGGATATAGATTCCTTCGTCTGAAAATAAAAGTATACACTGCTAATTTGAAAAACGCTAAACTTTATACCTATTTGCGAAGAAATCTTTAAGGAACAAATAAAAAATTGTTTCTCACTTTTACCAGGCCACATCGATATTTTAGATTGACACAATTTTCTTTTTAAGTATATAAAGTGAAAGATCTAGAATGTAGTGCTGAAAGCATATTTAGAACGTAATATATAGTTAATTGTATTTGAATCCATTTATAATATATAGTCAAGTCAGGCACACAAACTCGCATATCTATGCTTTTTTTGGCATGTCATTTTAGGGTATAGAAAAGGATAATCATGTTTAAACAGGATTAATCTTGTTTAATCAACATAAAGCTGAAAAGAAAGGATTCATGATCTTATATATGGTTCTTTCTCTACTAAGAGAGAAGAGGGTCTTTTCTTTTCCGTTTTTCTAATTTTGTTTACTTATTTTTATCTATGTTCATTTCATTAACTAACGAACTACATTAAAATATATATACTTTCACATATATTGAATTTGACATTTACTAATTTTTTTGTCATAGTATATCAATAAGGCAAACTTAACTTCTCCGGTTTTATATATTACTATTTGATATAAATTATCTACTGACAATTATATTTAACATAAAACTCAAACTCATTTCTTAGAATCACAATAAACGTATTACTTCAAAGTCAAGAAAGCAATAAGTTTATGTGTTTTGTTGTATATAGATTTTTTTTTATATATATTTAACATAAAACTCACTCATTTTTTGACTTTGTTAAGAGAAATTCATTACTAAAGAACCAGTTGAAAATGATATTATTCATTTTTTTAAAAAAAATGGAGACGAAAAGCATGGAAGGATGAGCAGAAAGGGATATTTTATGGTTGACATGTCTTGTAATATTAGATTTGAATGAAGAGAAAGTAGTGCGATACGTGCGTGTCATTGCTAACAATTCTTCTGAAGTTTGGTACTGACCATAACTTTTCTGGGTTCCACAGTTCTTATTCTCTGTATCTTAATTAAATGCTTTAAGTTTCCTGTTTCAGGTTTTCTTTCAACTCTCTTCTTTCTTTGCCTTTGCCTAAAAAATTAAAATAATATACATATACATAAATATATATCAAGTCAAAATCCAAATCAAACATTGGTTTTCTCTTCTACTAGAATATTGTTTGGTATAGGACCGCGTAAAAATACCATATCACCATGTCTCCAATATTGCAGTTGTGGATATATATATATATATATGGTCGATTTTCAAAGTTTAAACAAATGTCTATTTCATGAAAATTAATAAAGTAAACCAAAAAAAGATAAATGTAGTGAAAATCACAGTACTTTAAAGGATGGTTTCTTTTATCTCGCTTGATACAACAAGAGTGACTAGGATAGGCTCGTGCATGCACGCAATCCTGAGTTTTATATAGCAAGAACAAATTTGACTTGTCTGAATGAATTTTTAATTATCGGTTTAAAGATATTTTTAGTACTGAAATTTCGTTTTTAAACCACGTTGTATAATGGATTAAAATTGACCATTAACACAACTTTAATCATTGTGCAACGCCGTTTATAAACTGTTTAATCTTGAATGTCAAAAATGTCATACATTCATCAAAAATGTCATACATTCATTCCTAAGATGGTTGAATGAAATTGATATAAAATTTATAATAGAGACAAAATACAATTTCATTTGAAAGTCTAGAAACTAAAGTCTTAAATAATCCTTAAACATTTGAACATTGAGTTCTGTCAGGTTTATAAGGAGGGGTTTTACTGGAGAGACAACACTAAGGAGACCTGAGCCTAGTCGCATAAGATACTGACACCACTCTCAACCCAAAATCTTAAGATAATATGGATCTTTATTCTTATATAGTGCTTCACTTTCTCATTTCTAGCCAATGTGGAACTTAGACTCACACTTGGATTCCTAATAAGTTCATGTTCCACTAGTTTTTGTATTTATAATGAAATGAAAATTCTTAATTTTATGATTAATCTGAAACTAAAATTGTAGCAATAATAGAATAGAAAGGGTACGTCAATTTGAGGGGAGAAAAATTAATATGTACACTGCTTTAGTATAATAAGTCCCGTTTGTACGTGGTTTTTTTTAAAAATATTGATTTGAACTACAAGATTTTAAAATACTTATAATAATCGTGAGACAATTTTTTTTTTTTAAATAATAGGAATGACTTAAAAATACTTAAGGTATGTGCCCGAAAGAGAAATAAGAGAGCAATTTTTTAATTAAAAAAGGTTGTCTTTATCTTGGATAAGGTGTAATAAATTTGTGTAAAGTTAACAGTGTTAATACATTAAAATGGATAATGCTGTTGGTTAAAGTATGACATTATAATATTATTATAAAGCAGAAGTTACCTAAGTTAAAAATAGCATCTTAGAAATTTTGTATTTATTTTCTGGAAATATTTAATTAGAATGTAATAAAAATCGTTTTCGGGGGCCAATGGTGTTGCATTTGCATCACTGCTCACAAAAGCCTAAAGTTACCATCACTCTTTCCTTCTTCTATAGCGATTAAACCAACCTTAGATAAAGACATTAGAAAGAATGTTACACCAAAAATCGTGTGACATTGTTACCCATGAAATATCCAAAAAAATTACGACACATTTTACCCTTCAGGAAAAGAATATATTGATGGGGAAAACAACAACAAACAATATACCAGAGAATGCAGCGAATATAATTTCTCCTAACTTGCAAGAATCTATGAGGAGCAATAATCAAAGAGCAGCAATAATAAATCACCAAAAGCACAAATAAAGGCACCAAGATTTTTAACGTGGAAAACCTCTCAAATCAAGGGTAAAAACCACGAGTCGCCCAGAACAAAGAAATAGCTCCACTATGATGATCAACAAGATTACAAAAGAGTCTTAATCAATAGCACAAATTAGTGTCAACACCCAACCAAATAACAAAGCAACAAAGCTTTCAAAATAGAGAAGAACAAAAGAGGAAAACCTCTACAAATCACTGCTGCAGTGCGAAATTAATATCTCCCAACTCAGACCTCGTATCAAAGATCCGACCGGTCAGAATGAAGAGCAATAAGTTCCGAACCTGCTGTAAAAATTTCAGCCCGATCCAACGGTGAACGAATCCGCAACGCCGATTCTACTGTGACAGCTCTGTGAAAAACGTGAACAGAATTTTTCCTCTACCTCTCCCTCTATGTGTTAAGGCTTTCAGTGTGTTCTGACTCTATTGTTCTGCCTCTCTCTTTATTTTATTGCCCCCTCTCCACTAGGTTAAATGAGACATGGGCTTCTCAAGTTTTGGGTCTTTTCTCCACATAGGAAGGGAGCCCAATACCCAACAAATCTCCCCCTCACAACTATGTGGAGATAACCGCCAAACCGGGGATCTCACAACAAACTTCAAACTTCCCTCTTAGCAATGCTTTAGCCATCATATCAGTACCATTATCATCTGTATGAACCTTTTCCAACTCCAACAACTTAGCATCCAAAGCATCACGTATCCAATGATACCTCACATCAATATGTTTGGATCTAGAATGAAAAGTTGGATTCTTATCAAGATGGATAGCACTTTGGCTATCAACAAACAATGAATAGTTATCTTGCCTAAAACCAAGCTCCTGCAAGAATTTCTTCAACCATAACGACTCCTTGCATGCTTCAGTAATAGTAATGAACTTTGCCTCTTCAAAACACTCAGGTTCTCCACTGTCAGTCAAGGTTATGTACTCATCACAAGAATACCTTGTAGAAGGTTGTTTCTGTCTATTAGACCTCCTGAGTTGGACTTGAGATGGTTCAGGTACATCACCAAGATCATCATCATCATGTTCCTCTTGAGCATCATCAATTGGAACCTCTACTCCACTTCCAAACTGTTGATCATCAACATCACCATGTTGCTCATTGTCTTGAGCTTCCGTTTCAACATTCTCCAAATTGT
>Ga0209589_1005487_pt1 | contig 21524 bp, 10 predicted proteins | sample CowpeawhiteBW_FD_187525 | JGI IMG/M metagenome (GOLD analysis project Ga0209589, IMG submission 187525) | Root nodule microbial communities of legume samples collected from California USA - Cow pea white BW (SPAdes) (version 2) | ecosystem: Host-associated > Plants > Roots > Nodule | place: USA... | reverse complement strand
AAAAATAAAATATATATATATATATATATATATATATATATATATATATATATTATATGAAAGTCATTATTTTTAAAAGAAATAATTCATCTTTTTTTTTTCTTCTCACTAGTACAATAAGGGCTTTTGGCCTCGGTTGTTTTTTATATTCTGCCCCGGTTCCAGAACCGAAGCATATTGGGGCGAGGTCAAAAGGGATGACTTTTGGTCTTGAGTGTGGACCGAACTCGTAAAGCGTTTTTCTGCCGCGGGTCACGCTTGAACCGAGGCCTGTTCTACGCAGTGCTGCAGTGCGTTCTTGGAGACCCTGAAATCGTTCTTCTGAAATGGGATTGCAGCAGATTCATGGCACCCAACTTATCCTAGTCCAACAAAACCCTTAACGGTGCAACAACGCGTTCTTGCAGCAGATTCATGGCGCCAACGCTTCCAACTACCATCAATGTAATGTCTGCGCAGTCCGCAAACGCGAATAGCTTGCGAAACGGCACCGTCTCTGCTTTTCTCTTCTGTTTGCTCTGTTCTTCGCTTTCCGCAGAGCTTCTTTTTCCATCCATGTCAAGATCAGAGCTCCAATAACTCAAAACTAAAGCAACACAAGCTTCAACGACGAAGTCACCTATATAGAAGCCACGCTCCCTCCAACCTTGTGCTTCCGAAAACCATTAACGCAACCACCAGAACAGATCCTGTGTATGCTATGTTTCAGTGGAGGTGCAACGTGGAAGAGTTAGAGTTACAGGGAGAGAGAAGAGAGAAATGAAGTTTCAGAGAGAAATTGAGAGTGGCGGGGAAGAAGAATGGTTCGCGAAATTTGAACCCTAAATAAACCCTATGGCTTCGGTTGTTAGGGGAACCGAAGCCATAGACCCCCTTTTGGCACCGGGTCTCCTTGGACCGAGGCCAAACAGCTAACGTCCAGCCACTTTTTGGCTTCGGGTCTTACTGGACTGAGGCCTATACCACTATTTGGCACCGGTTTTGGGCGAATCGGGGCCTATACCCCTTTTTGGCTTCGGGTATTTGGAGAACCGAGGCCTAAAACTTGGCTCTAATTACAAAAATGCCACCGCGCCATTATATGCTTCGGTTCCTGGCCAATCGAGGCATATAAGGCGAGGTAAAATGAGAATTCTACACTAGTGTCTATAAGAGTTCTAACTCTCTACTCATCTGTTTTAAGATCAGAACGTATTGTAGGGCTCCTAGCGACGAGACTTACCTTTTTATCCGATCATATTTTTTAATAGAGTAAGTTACTTTTTTAATTTTCTAGAGTTGTTTAGCATTTGACTTGCATGTGTAAGGTTTGGGGTTGCACGTCTAGTTTAAGAGCTCTTAATGAATATATGTTCAATTAGGGTTATTAAGATATCATCAGACCTTTGATCTGAGCTTTTCTTATGCAGATATTGCCTTTCTCTGAGTTAAGGATGCTTAGAACTAAAGAAATTGTTTGTGTTTTTAGACAGGTAAGGGATGTTAAATTTAAATTTGAAGGATGAATTAAATTTACTAGCTTGAAGAATTGTATGTTGTAGTTGGTTGTCATTGTGTTATTCGAGTTACGTGTGTGAAAATGCATGATTTATTTTGGTGTGTTGGTTTCAATGATCGGTAAATTGACTCAATTGGTTTCGAATGGTGTATCTGATAAGTTAAAATTGACTGTGATTTGTGAAGAGGAAAGAAAAAACACTATTTGAGATGAATAAGAGTTGATTTACCATTCATTTGAACCATGTTAAAAATCTTGATGCATGAAAATTGTGATTGAGGATGACTTTGCTTTTAAAAATTTGTATCTCTTGGTTAAATTGACATCAAAGGGTGCATTTAATAAAAACACACTTTGAAACAAAGAGAATATATTTTTAAATCTATCATGACTGCAAAATTATGCAGACTTGCAGGATGAGAGTTTTTTTCGTTGCGCGAGTGCATAATTTGCCAAGTTAAAGAGGTAGAGGGGATCCATTCGTTGGGCGAGTGACTTCCTCGCTAAGCGAAAAATCAATTTGTGAAAGTCCGGGATACAAGAGAGTTTCACTCGATGATTAAGATATGACTGGTTGGGTGAATTTATGCGAATTACTCCTAGTGGTCCTATTCATTGAGTTGGTTAAACCCTCGCTAAGTGAATATTTGAAGTATTTACTTTCATTATTTGCTCATTACGTGAGTCATAGTGTTAACCAACAAGGAAGGGAATTAGTTATGTTATTTATTGTACTATACCTAGGCAAATTCAGACAACCATTCAGTCTAAACTACCTATGTATAGTCCTATTATAAAAATAGTAGACGGATAGTCAGCCAAACAAGATTACCTACGTGACGGCCCAGGCTGCATACTATAAAGGGTACAATATAAGGAAGAGCTACTAACTCCAAACTTAGGGAAATACAGGCGAGACCCCTCACAGAGACTCAGAACTTGGGCTTAGCCTAGGCCCATCGAATCTGAATATTGGCCCAAAGTGGCTAAAGAGGGGCCCATCCCACCAGAAGGGACAGACATAATTAATGACTCTATAAATACACATGGACCCCAACAATTAAAGGTATGCTTTCATTAATTCGCTAATTTAAGATTTGACTTTTGAGAGCTTTGCTGACTTGATCGTCAGAGCCCTTTCCGCAGGTAATCCCTCAAGGGACCAAACCGTCAACATTAGGAGAAGACGCATACAAGTTGAGAAAAAACCAACTCGAGAGGTCAATGATTAGGGTAAGATGTGACTTATGCTCCGTAACATTTTGTTATTGTTTTCGTAGTAACATTTACTATTATGAGATATGAAATGCTTTAGAGATTCATGTATTTATATAGATATGTAATATATGTGTGATGAGAAATTATAATGGTATATTATGATGTGATGGTGGTCAAAAGGCTTTCAATAATGAAATCAATTTACTCGTGTGTTAATATATGTATTGTGTAGGAGTTAAAAGAAAAGAGTATTTAGACTCTATTAAATATCTCAACTAGTATAGAATAAAATATCTAGTTAATGAGAATCAATAATATATATATATATATATATATATATATATATATATATATATATATATATATATATATATATGTGAATTTTGCATATAACCTTTACTTGTTTATGTTTAATATTAAATCATGAATTGCTTTAAATTAGTAAACGATCTTTATTATTTTGGGTGTTACAAGTGAATTTTACTTGAAATTTTTTTAAATAAAATTATCAAAATAAAATTATTAGTAAAAAAATATTAATTATTTCAAAAATATTTCTATTTTTTATTTAAATGAAATTGAAACATACTTTTTAAAAAATTTAATGTCTGGAAACTTATATTTTGGTGTAACTCTTTAAATTTACATTTCAAAAGACTAAATTTATTTGCATTGATATTTGAATGTGCACCGTCACTGATTCGGATTTTCAAAAAATAATGAGTCAAGAATAATAAAGTAAATTTTCTTAGACAAAATGGATAACCAGTCGACACTACCATTTATCTTACCTAACTCGTTATCATTTCTAATTCTATGTTTTATTTATTAAATACTAAGAAAAAGAATATTTAAAGTAATAATTTATTAAAAACGCAAGTCACTGAGTCTGCGGATCCATATGAAAAATAATGAGGAAAATAAAAATAAGAGCAGTACCTTTTTTACATATGGATATAATGAACCAACAAAAAGCAAATATATTGTTTATGCATGATTCAAAGCAGTTACATCTTTTAGCATTACAAATAGTGGATTTTTGTTTTGTGTTATTCTGAAACTTAGGATTCTGATGATATTAAAAATAAAAAAAAATAGAGAAGAGAGAAAGTAAGAATGATGGAAGTGTTGGGTACAAGTGTGAGTCATGGTTCCTTAACCAAGAAATAAAAAGAGTAATGAATAAAAAATGAAGTTACATATGATAGCAATGATGATGAGTTGAAAGTGGGAGTGTGTGTGGGACAAACTCTTACTTTTCTTCACCCTTCTAAGTTGTTCTACCTACCTATCTTCTCTTATTTTTACAATTATCTTCTTCCATTATGCCATATATATATCACACGTACACACACGCACGGGATACAATACAACCCTAACTCACACCTACTCATGCTCAAACTCTTTCATCATTCAACTTCAGACAACACTTTCCTTTTCTTTATCTTTTTTCTCTTTTTCTTATAATACTCACACCTTTTTTCCTTTTAATGTATAGTTTCTTTAGTACTTGTTCTTCTGCTTATTTAATCTTCATCTGAGGTTAAACTTTTCTCAACTATAGAAATGTTCTGGTTTAGAGTTGGGATAGAATGAATTTAGAGGTAGGTTATGGAGTTTAGGTCAAGATATGTGGCCTTAACCTCTTTCTACGCTGCTTATTTATAGGAGATTCTCCGAGTTTTCTAAGGAAAAATCCTAAATATGAGAAAATAGCTACGAAAACCACGGAAACAATAAATAAATCAACTAATCATTACGAGTCAGTTAATGTGTATATCAAGATAATTGAACATTTTTTCTTTCTAAGATCTTAGTTATGCCTGTTTTCAAAATTAACCACTCATCGACTAAGCAATGGATCATCTCCCAGAAGAAGAGTAATTATAACACTACATTTAATGATGTGAACTGATAAATAAAACATTAATATTCTGATAACATAAAACAAATAGTCATATATGTGGACAACAAGAAAACTCTTTTAGAGTTTTTCAAACAAAAGATTCATGCTTAAATTTCATCACAGAAGCATTATCTATACTGTAACGTCAGTGCTGACTAGTTGAAGGAGCATCCCTACCTATATTATCCTTTGGTCACATAATTTAAGTGATCATTGCAAAGAAATCAAGAAAAAACCCAACAGCATAGGAAACAAAAGGATAAGTTATCATAAAAGAAAATGTATACTTGTAAACATAAATCACTTTGCCATAACATTGTAACCAATACACAAATAATTAAACACAAACAACAATTGACACTAAACTCAATTATCCGGATACATGCCATAGATATAAGTATCACTGAAGGTATGCACCTGTGATGGTTTCTAGTCTCCGCAGAGTACTAAGACACAAAGGATCATTACCCAACCACACAAGGTTAATCCTAGCCTATGACCAAAGAACAAGTCCAAAGGATAGGACCTTCTGCCACTCTCATCACATAACTTATTCTACTCTATGCGATTTTGAATGATTATTAAAGTCAAGATACCTTCTTTTAGATTCCTCTATATCCAAGCATACACTAACAATAACAGTACCAAGAATTTCCCTTAAAATCCGTCAAACTTCATCACATATGCTCACCACAACATATTATATTCAATTCATCATAATGATAACTATAAACATATTTCACATCAACCACAAAACACCCTAAAATAGTCAAATAAAAGAAATAGGCAAAACAAGGCAATCAACCTTATGCATAAAGTACGTCCAAACGGTGAAAATCATTTCACTAACTAGACTTCAAAACAAAAATCCCTTCAGTGGAGATTCATGTGTCTAGGATCATCTGTCAAAATTTCTGCTCGATCCAATGGTTAACGAAGCGAGAATCTTCATTTTACCAAAGGAACGCAGATCAGAAAAACAGGGTGGTGCTTGACACTGGAAAAGTGGCGCCTGGCGCCCAACCCCTGTAATTTATGGCCTTCTACTTCCTGGCGGTCCAAAATTGGTGCCCAGCGGTACCAAGTCAGTGACCTGCGCCTAGTGGCAATGTAATGGCGCTTGACACTATATCAGAAACAACAATTTGCCTTTTTTTTGGTTTTTAGGGTGATCTGGACATGTTTTCATAGTTCAAATTGGTACTCTTAATTTAAGATTGATCGTTAAATTTCTTTTATATCATGACAATTTCTACCAATGTGACCTATGACTCAAATTCCAAGTTCTCCTAATTACCACAAGTCAAACAAGTAACTGACTCAAATAATCAAACACAATTTCACCTATCATCATCATACATACAAACAATTCAACCTTAGCAATACAATTTTCTCATTAAAAACCAAAAGCAATCACAACCTGCCATATCAAAGTCACTCACACTAAAACCACTACCTACCACCTGGTTAAAAGCTTGTTTGGCTCTAAGAATTCCATAACATTTCCTAAGCCACATGGTACTCTATCTACACATAAAAACACCATAGAATGATCGGATCATATTCTCATGATCTTTGATCAACAGAGAACCGTACAAAAGATAACAAAGTCACATGCGACCTTAAAGAGACACATAAAAAGATTATCAAAATTACACAAATGATATTTTAAGTAATGAGATCCATTTATGAAAATTCTATTTATAATCAGGCGTTATATTATTAAAATAATAGGATCTCATTATTTTAAAACACTATCACTCTTAAAATACTATTTTGTAGGTTCTCATAGTAATCCACAATTGAATTGATGATGATTTTTCTCTTACCTAGTGTCTATAATTGACCAAAAGTTAAGGATGAGAGTTGGATAGGACGAGACGAGTTTCATTATCTCAATTTCATTCTTGAAATAAAAATTTATATACACATTTTCATCTCATATCCAACGGATATATAACTTTTGTTCCATCCTCATTTACATTCGAACCCACTTTTTTACTGTTTTAATATCAATTAATCACTTTTTCTAAAAAAATCACAAAAAAATGGTATTATCAAATATTCAATGTCAAAATTTAGAAATAAATGATAATTGTATAAATTTTAAATTAGAGTGTCAAACAAAGGTGAAAGAATTATATAAAATATTTAGCAATTACCCATAAATAAAATTTTAAAAGAACCAAAGCATCCATTCATTTTGAAAACTTTAATGAAATAAAGTTGATAAATTAAAAGATATATTTTAAAAAATAAAAATAAATAAATATTCATGTTTAAAATTATTTAAAATATCTCTTTAATTTCTCTTTTTCTAAATTATAATGAAATCTCCTTTTTAGTACATTAATAAATATCATAAGACAGTACTTAAATGAAATTACACATAGAAAAAATATTAAACTAATAATAATTTGAAGGTTAAAATATATTTTTGGTCCCAATTTTCGTCAAGTTTGTCAAATAAGTCCTAATTTTGGATTTGTGTTCAAATAGGTCCCAATTTTCGTCAATTTTATTCAATTGGGTCCTTTTTTGCTAACACTCATTAACGGTCATGAACAGTGACTGTCACGTGTCACTTCGTGGTTTTTTTATTTTTTTTGATTTTTTTTTTAAATTTTTTTAAAATGTCCACGTATCAACCCAATAACGTGTCCCGTGTCAAAGTCAATGTTTTATATTCAATTTGGTTTTTATATTTGTTATTTTTGTTCAATTTAGTCTTAATTTTTGTTAACATGAACCAATTTGGTCCCTCTCCAAATTGAAACCAAATTTAATTTTTATATTAAAATTCACATTTTTTATTGAATATTTTTATATAATATATTAAAATTCACATCATTATAACTTTGGTATAAAAATTAAATTTGGTCACATATTCGATAGGGACAAAATTGGTCAATTTTAAATAAAATTGGACTAAATTGAACAAAAATAACAAATATAGGGACCAAATTGAATATAGAACATTGACTTTGACATGTGACACGATATTGGGTTGACACATGGACATTTAAAAAATTTAAAAAATATTTAAAAAAATAAAAAAATATTCAAAAAAAATCACAAAGTGACACGTGGCGGTCACTATTCATGGCCATTAATGATTTAAACGGTGTTAGCAAAAAAGGTCTTAATTGAAAAAAAATGACGAAAATTGGTACCTATTTGATCACAAAACCATAATTAGGACTTATTTGACAAAACTTGACAAAAATTGGGACATAAATCTTACATCTTTTCAACTTCACGACAATGACATCAAGTTATTATATTATAGTAAATGAAAAGTCTTTATATAATTGAAGTGGTTCATAAGTTAGAAAATGAAAATAATTGTATAAAAAATCATTAAATATTGAATAAAGTGAAAAATTGTATGGTATTAATCTCTATTGTGTATAAAATACACATAGGGTATTGTATTTATAATAAAGGAAATATGGGCTAAGCTCAAAATATAAATAAACAATAATAACAAAGTAATTGAAGATAAAAGATAAAGATAAGATACATATCTAAGATATCTAATGATCTAATATATTTAACACTCCCTCTTAAGTTTGTGCATCAAATCATATGTATCAAGCTTGTTACAAATATAACCAATTATCGGTCCTCATAAAGATTTAGTGAAAATATCTTGTAACTGATCACTTGAGTTAATGAACTCAATATTGATGTCTCTAGTGCAATCTTCTCTCAAATGAAATGATAATCAATCTTAATGTGTTTGGTCCTTTCATGAAAGACAGGATAAAAACTAATATGAAGAAAAACCTGATTGTCGCATATAAGTGTGATTTGAGTGACATCTCCAAATTGTAACTCTCTAAGCAATTGCTTAAGCCAAACAAGTCCACAAGTGATTGACGTCATGGCTTTATACTCTACTTCTACACTAGATCTTGTCATAACACTTTGTTTCTTATTTTTCTAAGAGATCAAGTTACCACCAATGGAGACACAAAATACCGATGTGGACCTTCTATCGTAAGGAGATCTTGTCCAATCAGCATCTGAGTAACAAACAACTCTTGTATAGTTATTGGAATCATATAACAACCTTTTTCCAAGAGGTTCTTTAATGTACTTCAATATACAAATGACAACATGTCAATGATCTTCACATGGGGAATTAAGAACTTGGCTTACCACACTGACTGCAAAGGAAATATTAGGATGAGTAATTGTAAGATAGTTCAATTTCTTAACTAGTCTTTTATACTGATTGGGATCTTATAGGCTCCCTGATTTGATAGAAGTTTAGAATTAAGATCCATAGGTGTCAATAGATTTTGACTTCATCAACATAAATTCCTCCTAAATATCCAATGCATAGTTCCTTTGAGATATAACAATGCCATCATTGGATTGTTCTATGTCAATACCCAAGAAATATATAACTTTGCCAAGATCTTTGGTCTGAAAATGACCTAACTCAACCTCACAAAATCGGCTTGTAAGGTGAGGTTTACTTCAACTTATATACTCCAAACTGGCTTTATCACTAGTCAATGTGAGACTTCCAACACACCCCCTCACATTGAGGTATATACATCTCGTGCATGGGACTAGACATTAATGGAAGGTCTATAGCGGCACGATAGCGAATGGAACAATATGTCCAACAAACAATAATTTTCTCGATTGTAGTGACACAATAGGCCGAACAAATGACAAATTTTGCTAGGATAGGTTTGGAACCTAGTTTTGATACCATATTGAATATAGTAAAAAAATGCATGGTATTAATCTCCCTTGTGTAGAAAATACACATAGGGCATTATATTTATAATAAAGGAAATATGGGTGAAACCCAAAATACAAATAAAGAATAATAACAAAGTAACTGTAGATCAAAGATAAAGATAAGATACATATCTAAGATATCTAATAATCTAATATATTTAACAAGAATAATATTCCACATGATAAAAAAACAATAAACAAAAATATTAAAAAGAAGTAAAAGTAATCAAATATGTGTCATAGAAAAGAATTGGTACGAAAGAAAAAGTGTATAATTAGATGTATGACAAGATATAGACTACCTAGGAGAAATGAGAAAACTTTTCAGATATTGAATTAGTTGAATTGTTAAAAGATAATGAAAATTGTTTGAACGAAATAAAAAGTTCTGCAAACAAAACAAACATTAAGAATCAAAGAGAATAAAAAAACGTTTTTTTTTGTTTAAATTGTCCACTAAGTGAAGGGTTTACATGATTAACATTTGCAATCAAGGAGTCAAACATCCTCATGTGAAAAAAATTAACAATTAATAAAAATACTAAAAAGAAGTAAAAATAATCAAATATGACACTTAAAAACTATTTAATTCACTAAAATAGATAATACATCGTTTAAACATAACTAAACAAAGCAAAAATGTGTAATCAAGATTGTGACAAGAGAAAAAGTATCGTGGAGATGTGACTGAATTTTGTGAATATAGAACAAACCAAACAATTAGAAGAAAGGAGAAAAAAGTGTGTAACAAAAAGAAAAAAGGTTATGAATATATATATATATATATATATATATATATATATATATATATATATATATATATATATATATATATATATTAGTAATTTAAATGGGACAAATATGGGGATAGGGACGGAAAGGATATGTTCATACTCATCCTGTCCTCATACCCAATTAATAAAATCATATATTACTTTTACATATACCTAGTCAATGCGAGTTTCTCGTCAAAATTGGGATAAGTTTGGAGAATACCCACAGAACAAGTCTATTTGTCATCCCTACCAAAGGCTTTATGGTCGAGTTGTAGCTGGATATAGCTTTTTGGTTAGGCCGTAATCGATTGTATTTATCTTTTCAATAATTCATTATTCATTCATTTACATAATTTATCTTGACATGTTTGCCCATATCAACAATCATGTAAAGGGAAACACTCAAGTTGTAGGTGTTCATCTAGGTGATGACAGTATACAACACCCTAGCCTTGAGCTAATGAAGCCGTAAAGGGTACTAGTGTGGTTTCTTTGTGTGGAGACATACAAAGTTTTCTTAATAAAGCAACAACCATAGCTTGCTTGATAACTAATTGAACTCGTGAAATTTCTTATAATGAAGCCAAAATATTAAAGTAAAAGCCTAAATGTAACAAAGTTGAATGTCTTCGGGCACATGCAAAGGAGTGGGCAAAAGAAAAAAACACTATTACCCTTCGACTTCAACAACAAGAACAATGAACTTCAAGGGGAAAATGTTGAACTTGACATATTGAACATAAGTTAGCTTGAGAAGGAGAAAGACTAGAAGAAAAACAAAGAAGCTTTAAAGGATGAAATCACCAACTCTTTAGGACAAGCTTCGACAGAGCAGTGGAGCAAGCTAGAGCTTTACGCCCTAGTTGTGACTTCTCTAATATGGATTTGTGTAAAATAGTTGTTGATGGAAAATTAGTAAAGAAGTAGGATTTTGTACTTGGTGAATTTCTAACTCTCTTTTTTGTGTTGTAAACTCTATTGCCTTTACTCATTTCCTATGTGGAACACTCTAGTATTTATCTTATCTCATTTGATAAAAAAAATGATCCAAACTTATTCATATGGCTAAGATTTGAGTTTTGTTGTTACTTATTCAATCATTTAATGATTAAAAATCCATTGTCAATCTTATGAGAATTATTACTTTAGATATCGTGGACCTTAGTAACATCCAAGGCCAAACTTTAGTTGTGTTGAGGCCATTTTGATGTCAATTGTAGTAACATAAGGGTTAGACTTCAATCAAGCTAAAGTCCATTTTGTCAATGACCCTAATAATGTTTAGGATCAAACTTTAACCAAGTTCAAGTTGTCTTATCGTTGACCGTAATAACATCTAAAGTTGGACTTCAGTCGAACTAAAGTTGTTTTACTTTGTTTTGGTCACATTTTCAATTACATTGATAACATTTAATCTATTCTTTCTTGAATTATAATTGAGCTTCAACTAAAAGCATTGATTAAAATCAAATTTTAAGTCTTGATAAATGTCAAACATTCTAGATAGATAACCCATATTAAACTGTCTAGATGGATGACTCTAATCAGACGATCTAGTTTTTTGAATTACACTAGATGATCTAATGGACTGTTCATGAGCTATGAATTTCGATGATAAGTAACTTATATGTTTAATACATAAATGCTTTATAAACATTCTAACATGTGTTTTGTGCAACCGAAAGATAATTAGTCATATAGCTTCTATAGTTGATACAAGTGATAAACATTCTAATAGACCTATGTACTATACTAGCACTTTGATTTGAAGATATTCTAGTAACTTTGGAAAGGTAAGATTTTGAGCTTAATGAAGAAGTAAATTGTTTTGAAAAATGAAAAGATAAAATGATTCATAACAATTCTAGTGGACTAAATTGTCTTATGTGCGAACAATTGGATCATGAACCACAAAATTGTCTATTGTATGGACCACTAGATTATCTTATACATAGACCCGTAGTTGTCTAATGTATGTACCACTAGATCATCTTATGTGTGGATCATTGTCTCATGTAATGCTCTAAAGGCCCATTTGGTCACTTACCATGTTAAACCTTATGCAACAAAATTTGTTACTTTGGATCGTCTGCCACACCGGATAACACCTTGGAAAAATAGGCACTACTACTATATTAGGTCATTACATGATTGAATATAGGACAAACCTGACCATAGTAATGAGATTCAAAGATACATAAATACAAAATCATAGTAAAAGTCATGGTCTTTCACAATTAAATTTCTCCAAGAACTTCTATAAACATCACCATATTTATACAACTATTGATGCTTTTGACTGTGCTCACAATGTACTATCTAATGACATAATAGATTATATAGTTGTTGATCCTGCTAATATTATAAATGATATTTCTCATGTTGCTACTGATTGTGTTTGTGGTTTTATTAGAGTCTAATAGCCCATTGTCATCTACCTTCTTCATAAAGTCTATCATCCCTAAAGCGTCTACTACTTCTATATTGTCCACCCAATCTAAATTGTCTACTCCACCTATACAGTCTACCCCTCCACAAGCATTTAACCTTCTTATATTTACCTGTCCACTATCATTTGCTAAGCAGCCATCAATGGAGCGCCATCTGAAATATGCTAATTTGGAAGATGAACAGAAGTTTTTAGTCATCTCATCTTTGTTGACATTTCTGAATATCAAGAACAACTATTACTAGAAGTGGCAGAAGACCATAATAAAACAATTGGTTAAACCTTGTCAAACATCCTAGTCCAATTTTGTATATGTATCAAATTTTGTTGGACGAACAAGAGACAGCCTCAACAAAGACTTGATCATTAGCTCTTTGATGTTGTTATGAGAAAACAGACTCTACTAGAGGTTCTCAATGAATTGAAATTGAAATAGATACAAATAAAAAGAGACATACATTTGATGCTCAAATGTTGAATAGAAGTCAGAATCATTGGCATTGGTTAGATATGACAAAAACAAACAACCCCGGAATGATCCAATTTTAGTTCCCTCGCCCTAATTATGAACAAGAAACTTCATTTGCAGCAATTAAATACTTAACAGTACGACACATCTAATAATGCAAACATAGAACAACCACACAGTAGTGGATTATATGAACATGTGTAAAAGTATTCAATTCCAATTACTCGAGTTGGGAAATGTTCAAAGAAAGCGCTCCCACCATTATGTATATCATAAAATGATCAATACATTGTGTTATCTCGATTTTACAAGGCACAACCACCTCCCCTTCCAGAAAACATCTATATCTAGCAACAAATGAGAAACCCATGTTACAATTTGCACAAAACCAACCCAACTTGATTGATTAAATACATCCTCGTATATCCAAATGGGCATGCATTCTTATAACAAGCCTGTGCTTCCAAATGGATTGTTCTGTGGGTGAGAAACAGCATTGGGGGGGAATGCTCCAAATCCTGCATCCCCAAATGGGTTTGCTGGGTTCATCAACATATGCTGCTGCTGCTGTTGTGGCTGTGTCTGAGGTTGAAATGGTTGGTAAGGTCCAAAAGGATTTGCTTGATGTTGTTGCATTGCTGCCATTTGAACAGCAGGCGGGGGAGGGACGCTGCTTGATAAAGCAAATGGATCCTGAACTTCAAATGGATTTGGGGCTGGTGCTCCGTATATTGGTTGTTGAGAAGATCTGTATGCCGCTTCATCGTATAAGCTATTAAGAGTGAGAGAGTCCAATCCACCAGCCTGACATTCAATCATCAAAGTATGACAACACAGCTCAATTATACATCTCATCATTCACTATGGACCATCTACACTGATGTTCCCTACCCTATTGGTGTCAGAAAAAAGCCTATGTTCACAGATCAAACGTCTCAAGATACAAGATTGATACCCTTAGTTCCTTCTTGTAACGCATACGTTCAAACACTGAATTAACACCAAATCTTATGCATCACCAATTTATGTAATATATATTTATGATTGTGTCATCAAATAATTTATTGAACAATGTAATTTTCATTGGTTAATCGGTTGAATATTCATGCTAAATATTACAAGTGTTATGGTTAGAAATCACATAATACATTGATATTGGGAGCCAATAAATAGAGTGGAAACTAAATTTTTTATTGATATGAAAGTTCCTTTGTGATCTAAATTTTACTTGATGTCTGCTTATAATCCAACTCCGAATTTTTTACGTAGCTTTCAATTGAGAAACTTTTCACAAAGATATCAATGAATATTTATATTAACAATCTAGAAAGGTCACGTGAAGACCTACCAATTGTCTCTCATTGGCTGCAGAAATATCGGTACTTGGAGTGCTGACCAGGGCAAGCTCCCATCCAGTAGGATCAAAATCTTTTGTTTGAGCAGCAGTTGAGTTAAAAGCTGATGGGGTGCCTATGAGCACAAAACAGTCACATTTCATAGGATGAAGAAAACAATCCACTAAATGTTGCTAAGCAGCAGAGCCTTTGAGAAGAAGATACAAACAAAACTCACCAGTTTCAGTGGGGACTATGGCTAGGGCAAGAGCATTTCTTTCCTCTATGAGGGATGCATCAGGTGCAGTGTCATTCAGTCCCTGCAACAAGGACACAATAAGGAAAATAAATCGTAAAAAGCCATATACCTTTAGGATCCAAAAGCCTACCAGCAGGTCTCCAGTTTCAAAATTGTTATGAGAAGGTGGTGGAGGAGGAGGTGCAGGTTCAGAATCAGAGACAACATTATTGTCAACCGGAACTGGTGGGGGCTCCTGTTCTTCAACAGATGGTTTGGTATCTTCAATTGCAAGAACTTCTGGTCTGTAAGTCAATTGTAGCTGTTGATACAACAGAATTAATTAGTGGCTAGAACTAGAATGTAAAAGAAACATGGAAAAATATACATTGTTGTCCAACAAAAATTCAGTTTAACACAATCAAAACAAAACCAATTTATAAAGGAAATGTGACACCTACGCTCTGCATAAATTAAATAAACAATACTAACCAATGGTTCACTTGGAACTGTAACCACTCGTGGTGCCTCCTTAATGTACTCTTCCATGGTTGTAAGAAAAGATTGTGGAGGCTAAAGAATCAACAATGCAAACAATCATAAGTCCATATAAAAAATGAACAGGAAAAGCTATATAAATCACAGTATGAGATTTCATACTTCTCTTAAGGCAGGAAACTGAAAATTCCTAGCAAGTTCCAACCCTTTGCAAACATCATAGAAATCAGATAGACTTGCTGCCTGCAACAATTTGGGCGTTTTAATACAAGCACCACATCATGAAAGTAAAATGAAAAAGCAAAGTATTTAAAAAGCAATACAAGAAGCAAAATATCACCTGTTGACCTGCACGTTTGTAAGCTTCAAGGGCTTTGATAGCTTCGTGTCTGGGCATCTCAAAAAACTACAAGGAAATTATTATTTTTCAGTAGATAAGTTATTTAAATTTGATACTCATTGCATAAATAAGGATAAGCAAATTTACCTTATCAACAAGATTGATAATGCCATCATTAATAGCACAATAAATCTTAAAGCTCTCTTTCAGTACCTAGAATGAACAAAAGCAAGATCAATATCAAGTTGGTCATCAGTTAAATCAGCCCCAAATTAACAGCTATTTTTCCTAACGACGAATCATTTAAAATAATCACAAATTGTCACCATGCTGTCGTTCCTTTCCTAAACAGACTTTAATATGGAAACAATTGAATTGAAATCAGTTCCAACTATCAACAACGTAATATTTATGATAGTCTCGGTCCCGATCATACTTCAAATACTAATCCCAACATTCACATTTCAAATGTTAAATCCATATAAACAGAAATCAAAGAAAAAAAAAATCAATAAGCTCAAGATCAATATGCTGAGAAAAAACTAATGTAACATTCTGATACGTTTATATATTTTATCTGTAAATGCTAAATCCCTGGCTCAAAACAAAAAAGAAATTTAGATAGAGACAAAAATGCATATACCAGAGCCAAAGCATATTGTATCACATAATTGCTAACAGCTGCTCCTTCTGGCTGCAAAATCAAGAACATGATCACATTGTTTTATCAGAAAAAAGCACCATTATATAAATCAATAAAACAAATTGATATAAAATGGTCAACTTAAAAAAATAATAAATAGATAGACAGTTTTACCCGGCAACCAACAAGGCGATGCAGCAGCTGCTGCAAAGCAGGCAACTGCTCCAATAGCTCCTCACTATCCAAATCCCTGGTCTTGCTGTGCCCCTGCTTGAAAGAACAGATAAACACGAAGATCTTCAAAAACAAACACAATATAAAAAATATCCAATAAATCCATACTAAACATATTTAGAAGTTTTTAACGTCAATCAGCATGTAAGACAATTTAAATAACAATGTGCACAATTCAAATAACGTAAATAAAAGTATTTTAGTGAATTTCTTCCACCCTAATGAATTAACTTATTTACAAAGAAAACTAAAAGCTATACATACTGTTTCAAAATTTCTAAACAAACTTCAATTATCCATGAAGCACCAACCACAACACCGATAAAGGAACATAAGATTCCACAACTCCACGTGTGTGTGTGTGTGTGTATGCGGGCGTACACGTATTTTGACTATTGAATTAAGATTATATATCACCTTTTAAACGTAAAGTTGTTTACAGTTTTCAGATGATAATAATCCTCACACAGAATATGAAGAGGAAAACAGGAGTCATTTTTTACAATGCATGCTTTACAAAATAATTTCAACATAAAATGTGTTAGATATATTATGGATCCATTTCGTATATGGGTTTGGCATCATCCCTGCATAATGCTTTGTATGATATATTTATAAATGTTTCTCAGTTGTGCATATACACTCAAGGGATTTCTTTCTACATTTGTATGATATATGTATAAATGTTTCTCAGTTGGGCATATACACACAAGGGGATTTCTCTCTACATGATATCAAAGTGATGGTTTCTGCCTCTTGTGAGCTTATTTGGCTCAAAAGTTGCTTAAAGAACTAAGATTTGGGAAATTACATGATGACCATCATTTGTGATAACCAAGTTGCTCTTCATATTGCCCCAAATTCAGTATATCACTAGAGTACCAAACATATCCAGATTGATTGCTAATTCATCTAAGAAAAGATTTTAGCAAGAGATATTACCACTCATTTTGTTAATTCTAATGATTAGCTGGCAAATATCTTCACCAAACCATTGTTGAGCCCACATATGTAACATGCTTGGTGCATATGATTTATGCATGCTTCAACGTGAGGAAGAGTTTAGATATATTTTGTATATGGGCTTGGACCCACCCTATGTAATGCTTTATATGATATATGTATATGTTCCTCATTTGTGCATATACACACAAGGGGGTTTTATCATATGAATGCGTACACATATCCCTTAAAAGAACTACTTAAGTCCTATAATAACTAGTCAAACAAAAAGTTGCTAAGAGAGATCATTTTAAAATAAATCTTATTGTTTGTTTATAATATAATATAAATTGAATTTTTTAATTATTTTATAGTGTCCGAGAGGTGCCTGGCCAAAAATAGGTGTCAGCTTGATATCTTAGCCAATGGCCTAGCTATGTCAGACACAAGAAAAATATTTTTTTTCATTTAGAGACAACTGTGTCAGTGTCTGAGAAGTGTTGGCCACACAACACGCACTTGATTTGCCATGCCAGTGCTTTCTAATGATTAGTCCTTAATATAGGTAACTAGGTAATTAGGTAATTTGCAATGTACAGTGCTCCCTTATGGCACGGAAGTCACAAATTCAAATCCTGGAAATAGCCTTTCTGCTTGCAAGGATAAGGCTTCATATGTCTACCCACCTAAAACCCGCCTAGATCTGCTGCCATGCACTGTCCTTTGACAACAATGATCACCATGACAGGAGAAGGAATCCAATAGAATCATTTTGGTTTGCTGGGATCCAAATCCAAATTTTCTATGGTTTCACAAATAATTGGATTAAATTTCTAAAGATCCCCCCACAGATCTCTAATTCTAATAGGCAAATATTAAAGGACCCAACTAGAAATTTTCATACTATGAAAACCGATTGCCAACTTTTAAATTGCAAGGACTAACTTGAAAATCAAAAGATGCCAGAGGAACCTACAATATAAATTGACCTGCTAAAATATTTCAGTATAATTGAAAGATCAACCGTAATAGAAGCCAAACATAGTTAGGTACACAACACAGCATTTTAGATAAGTAGCGAGTCTTATCAGACTAGGAGGGGTAGCCTACTTTTGGATGAAAGAAAAACGTCGAGAACAATAAGAAGCAAGGGAGAACAAAGACTTAGAATGCACCATTGCAGTTCAATCTTTTTCCATGTCTGGTATAGCAAACGTAACTCTTAAGTTTGGAATGAAAATACACCCTAAACATACAAAGCATATATACATACAAAGGGCCGATTCCCCCCAAGGTAAAAGATACCCTATAATTTTCTATGAACCCAAAATAGATCATGCACATAGATAGTTAGGTACACATTAGCACTATCTTTGTCACCGACACACTGATCACTCCAATGTATCTGTGTCGAAGATGTATCTGACACAAATACATCTACAAATATGCATTTGAACCATTTCAGTAACTAAAAAATGCAGATAAGATATCATGCACAATATGAATATCAGCCAAGGCACAATACGCATATCAGCCAATATGCGTAACAGTTTTACAATAATAATTGATAGTAACGCATAATAACTTTAAAATGCACAATTCACATGACAGTTTTAAAATGCCCAATACTTATAACAACTTTAAAATCAGAATAGATAGTTGTGGTTTTGAGGAATATATTTTCTTTATTTTTTGAAATTGAGAGAATATAATATAGTGGGTAGATAGCCAGAGATACAATAACAACCTTAAAGACATTCTTATATACGTGAAACTTTACTTTCAGTTTTCTATTCAAGCCGTACAGCAAGTGAAAATCATTTGATGCCATGTGCAGCCATGAAAACTACTTGAAGCAAATATCAAATTGTTTATTCTTCTGAAACCTATTTGAAGCAGTGCAAGATGGAAAACTATTTGATGCGGATTGGTGCTTGTATTCAAATTTTTATTCTTGTTACAAGGGAGAGCTTGACACAATCCTAAGGTATTTTTCTTTCCTTTATAGACTAATTCTTTCATGTTCTTTCCTACTACTTTTCTATTATTTATTTTATTTATTTTTAAACAAACAATATTTTATTTACGATGACTAGGTGAGTAAAGAAAACAGCAACAACAATCCAATTTATTCTAGTTCTAACTCAAAAATTCTAAGTTCCTTAAAAATATGTTCAACTTGTTTATACTCCTTTATGGGCTTATATTAGTTTATTAGACAGTCAAATAGAAGGAGGGGAAAACAAGAGACGGCCTTGTAATATTTGACAAAAACCTTTTGAAGTTATCACTCTAGAGTAAAGGCCTATTGATTGAAAATTTATGAGACTGGAATTGGTGTGTGATGACATTCCAATGATGAATATTTGATAGAATTGATTGTTGAATTGGCTAAAAATAGAGTGAAACTCGAACATGTTCCCCTTATCCACTAAAGATAGACACAAAAACTTCATTAAAAAAGAAGGAAGAGTGGCCCTCTAGAAAGGGCATTTGACTTCTAAGATAGAGAAAATCTCAAAGCTCTCGCAGCTAGATGTTCTATTCTCCTAGGTTAGCTTGTAACCTTGCAAGAAACCCCTATTATGTAATCTCTGATGGATGAACAAATTCCCAAGACCTTTAATTAATTTTATGGCCACTAGTGAGGGGGTTTCCATTTTTTCAAAAGTTCTTGATGCTTCTATTTAAATAAAAATAAGCATTACATTTATTTCCTAAGTTCTTTTGGACACCTTTGTTGCGTACACATATATGTAGCAAAGTATATTGAATGAAATAATGTCGTTTATGGTGAATCAAGCTGGAGCTGTCTGGATTACAGAAATGACTAATGATAATTCTTTTATTAGGAACTTTATCACAAACCACTCCACTAGATTGGCTATTTTAACCATTTGAATTTGCTTGTTGCAGATACACATTTTGCATCTCTTATAGTGATGATGAGACGATTTAATTTTTTGATACATTCTTTGCAATTCATGGTTATTAGCAAACAAAAGACTTCTTATAGAGAGGACGATATGGACAAGGCCCAAGCTCTTAAAAACTTAAACAAAATTGCATATAATTTTAGCTTTGAATGAGCCCAGCCTATATATGACATGCCTAAAGTTTGTGATACAAATACCCCCCCGCTTCATTTGGTCTATGAGATGTGGGAAATACGATACAAAAAAGTGAAGACATGTATATAGGAAAGAAGAAAAAGAAGAAAATGATACATCAACATTTTATGAAGTCTATAATGTACTCATAGGACTAAAAGTTGCACCCCTCTCAATTGCATGGCTCACTCCTTGAATCCTAGCCAAATTTATCCTACTAATACTCATCTTTTTAATACTTTATAAGTAAATAATTGGAAAGTTACTAATTTTTATGATATTATTTTTTTCTAAATTTATATTTATTGGTACTGTAGTGAAGAATGGCATCAAGAGACTTCAAATACGATCCCCAACATGAGGAGGAAGAGAATTCTAGGGAGAGGAAAAAGTATCTGAAAATATTTTTCATAACTAATTAGAGGATAGAAAAGAGGTCGCACTTGAATATGCTGACTTCTCATCAAAATCAAAGAATTTAATTCTTTGAACATAGGTGGATATTGTATATCCTAAATCTTGGTGGGTGATGCATGGTTCTTCTACACCTCTCCTTCAAAAGCTAGCATTGAAGCTCATTGTGGAACCTTGCTCATCATCTTGTGGCGAAAAAAATTGGAGTACCTATTCATTCATTCACTCAATAAAAAACAAGTTGACTCCCAAAGGAATAGAAAACTAGGTTTATGTGCATACTAATTTGTGACTTTTGGCTAGAAGAGAAGAATATAACAAGGGGAACACTAAGAAGTGGGACATTAGTGGAGATGTATGGAATGACATTTATGATTTTAGAAACCTTAGAGTAGCAGCATTATCTAGATATGGACAATGATGCTCAAGGAGGGGATGAAATTGATATTATTCCTATTTCTAGGCAATAGACAATTAGTTAGTAGTGATTTACAATTTCTATTTTATATTTAGCAATGTTTAAAACTATAAGTGTCACTTCTAGATCATATATACATTTGAGCTTAGTATATTTAGTAATGATTTTCAATTTTAGTATGGTTTTAAAAAAAAAATACAATATGATTTACTTTATTTTGTTAATTATATATATATATATATATATATATATATATATGTATATATACACACTTCA
>Ga0209589_1005485_pt1 | contig 21528 bp, 6 predicted proteins | sample CowpeawhiteBW_FD_187525 | JGI IMG/M metagenome (GOLD analysis project Ga0209589, IMG submission 187525) | Root nodule microbial communities of legume samples collected from California USA - Cow pea white BW (SPAdes) (version 2) | ecosystem: Host-associated > Plants > Roots > Nodule | place: USA... | reverse complement strand
GCATAACCATTTCAACCAATCATGTTTCATGCTAACCATCACAATTCAAGCATCATATCATAACAGAACATGCTTTCATAGATTGAAATAATAATAATAACACAAAAAGTATCATGCATAGGACTCAAACCCAAGTCCTCTCACACAATCAAAGTGCTCTCAACCATATGAGCTAGCACTTTTCCACGTCATACCAACCATAATTTAATGTCATAATTATTACCCCTCCTGTATTTATTAATTAATTATTTATTTAATTAATTAAATTCTACGGGTCTTACAACAAGAATCAGAGGTATGATTGGTTCGGTGACAATGGTCACAATATCTAGGATTGAGGCCACCAGACCGAGGAAAGCGGCCTCGTCCACGATTGCTAGAGAAATCATCACGAAAATTTTTACCATGTCTCTCGTGAAAGGCAAGATTGGCCGTAGAATCTTGAGAATTAGAATGAAAAGTAGCCTTAAATTCACGTTCTTATTGAAGAATGGTCACAATATCTAGGATTGAGGCCACCAGACCGAGGAAAGCGGCCTCGTCCACGATTGCTAGAGAAATCATCACGAAAATTTTTACCATGTCCCTCGTGAAAGGCAAGATTGGCCGTAGAATCTTGAGAATTAGAATGAAAAGTAGCCTTAAATTCACGTTCTTATTGAAGAATCAAAGAGAAAGTTTTCACCAAAGTAGGCATAGGCTCCATAAGCATAATTTGGAACTGAACCTGAGAGAATTCATCATTCAGGCCACGAAGAAATTTGATGACACAATCATCATCACGCTCTTTCTGAATCTTGGAAATCAAGCCACATGTGCAAGGAGAAGCACAAGTACAGACAAGAATCGTGCAATACAAAAAGAGTTCTTTCCAAAGGATTTGAAGGCGTGTGTAATATTGAGAAATTGTGGAATCACCTTGTCGACAATTCTGAATTTCCTCCTGTAAATCGGCAATGCGAAATTTATCCCCATGAGAGAACCGTTGAAGAAGATCGGTCCATATATCAGACGCAAACTCCATCCACATAATAGTTTGTTTAATGGCGGGCGTCATGGAGCGAGTGAGCCACGAAATTACCATTTTGTTACAACGTTTCCAAGCTTCATGTAAGGGATCATTAAAGGGTGGACATGGAAGGGTGCCGATACAAAACAATCCTTGTTTTTGGTTTCCAACGCAATGAGCATATCATGTCGCCATTGCGGATAGTTGTTATCGGAAAGAAGAGGCGACACCAAGACAAGAGCAGGATTCTCACCGGGGTGAAGAAACGGGGGATGGGCGGGATTAGTGAGATGATCAAAGCATGGGTTGGGGTGCCCAGGATTTGGGGGAGAACCAGAGGATGATGTAGTATTGGCCATGGCAGGAAATCAACAAGAAAGGAAAAAAAATGCAGAAGGCGATTTAAATCTGATACCATGTTAGACATGTGTAAGCCATGAGAGAAAGAAAAAAAGGATACGTACAAAAAACGCACAAGAAAAGTTTGGGTGAAAAACCACTCAAAGAGAGTTTGCTTGCTTATTGATTTATTAGAACCTTTATTCAATATATAGCGTACAATGTCCCATCATATAGAGGAAAAAATAAAAACCAAATAAAAAAATAATATTTGATAATAATAGAAGAGAATCAAATATGTGATATCTCTATCAATATAAATAAAAATAGGAGATATATAATATCTTTATCAACTAATAACTCAATAAAAGTAAAATAATCATATAAAATGTGACATAATTTCACATAAAAAAAATTAAATTAATTGACAATCAAAATATCTATTAATTTTTTTTTAAATTATAAAAAAAATATTTAAATTTAAAAATATTTTAAATATTTCTTTATTTATTTTATCTAAATTTTAATTTTTAATGAAATTTTGTTTTTTCATACATTAATAAAGTCAATTTGTGATTAAATATGTATCTTATAAAAAATTGAAACACCACTGATAAAAAAATAAAAAAGTAAAGTTAACTTATAAAATGTATATTAAATTAGTCAAATTGTCGAGAAATAATCAAACTTATTTTGGTGAAATAGAAATTTTTTAAATAAAACAAAATTTAAGCATAAAAGAAATGATTGAATATTTAAAACTAAGAGTCAAACATTTTTATGTTAAAAAGATAAACAATAAATAAAAATAATCAAATATGAGAACTAAAAACTATTTAACTCATTTAAATTGATAATACATAATTTAAATATAATTGTACAAAGAAAATATTGTGTAATCAATTTTGTGATAATTTGGAATCTAATTCACAAACCATTTATAATATTTTATAATATTTAATAAAGACTAATTTAGACCGTAATTATTTTAATAGATAAAATCTTTGTAAGTTATGTTAAAGGGCAATTTAAAATCTAATTCATTAACAAATTATAATTTTTTATTTATAATAGAAACTCTTTTAGATATTGATAATTTTTAGTTTATAAATTAGTATTTAAATTAGTATTAATAATAATTAATATTTTTTATCTTTAAAATTAGTTATTTAAAACTTTTCTTTTAATATGATAGATAAGTGTACATTTTTATTTTGTGTTATATTTAGTCGACTTGTTTGCTGTACAAGCAAAATAAAAAGAAATAGTTTTTCTATTTTGCACTATTTTAAGAAGGTGCAACCATGATCTACAATGTTGCTGAGAAAGCACACAATTTTGGATTTATAGTGTTTTCGAAACAAGTAATTCAAAAATCACTTTTACAGAGTAAAATATCATATTAAGATTGCGGGAGTAAAGAGAGGAATCATGAGGGTACATGAAGAAAAACCCATGGTTGGTATTATGAAGTATAATTAGGCCCAAAAGGTCCTAAATTAGGCTGGGGAAAGATAAGACCCAATGTGGATGAAGGTTGGGTAGTTACTTTAGGGATAAAAAAAAAATGCTTCGTGTTATTATAATTATTTAAATAGAAATAGATAAAGTTGAGATGTAATTGTGTTTCCAAACAAAACAAATAAAATTTTACCAATTCAAGGGTTTATCACTTATATTTACTTTTCTTTTATCACATTAAAATCAGTGTCATAGAAAAAAAATATATAGAGAATGTGAAAGATGATGTGTTGTATGTGAAGGTGGATGTGATGGAAAGATGAAAACGTATTTTTATGAAGACTTCAATGCTTAATTCATGTTTGAAAGATGTTAAGGTAGATTGAATTCATTACCCATAAACTATTGCAATACATTATATTTTGGGTAAATATTAAATTATTCTTCACAAGTTCTTACAATTTTAGAACAAGTGATAAATTAATTACACAGTACTCAATTCCCATGGTTAGAATAAAAAACTGAGAAACTGGCAATTCCCTTAACATAATTAGGGTTACATAATAGTTTGTGTTGGAGTTACAAAGAATATAAATAGTGTCAATTAATGGTGGAAAGTTATATGATTATATTTAATATATTGTTTGTCACACTATTAACGTTCACTAAATTGTTTATTACACCATTAATGTTCACTAAATCGTTTGTTATGCCATTAATATTCGCTATAAAATAAACATTTTTTTTATAAAATTATTAATGAGTATCAAACCCAATTTTATGGTTGAATTTGTATTTTAATTGGTTTTTTTAATTAATATTATTCAATATATTGTACTAAAATATTTCTGAAAGTAAAACCATGCATTTATTTTTCAAAATATGTGCTGTAATAATAAATTATATAAGATAAGCAGTGCATGATTTTATTTTTCTAAACAATTGTTTTATATATTATAGTTTACTGGCCTGAGTATATACTTATACATTTGACAAACAATTATTTTGTTTTCTTTGACCCTGTTTTTGTAAAATTTGTTAGGTAACAATATATAAATAATTAGGAAGAGCCGCACACAACTTCTGTAAGGAAAACATATGTTGAAATTTTGGGGGAAAATTTATTACAGATTGCATAAAATTTTCACTTTATATTAAGAAATCAAGATTAAATTAAGGATAAATTACTCTTTTGGTAATTTTATTTGTTAAGAAATATCAAATTGGTTCAAGTTTTTTTTGTTTCAATTTAGTCATAATTTTTTCTAAAAAATATTCAATTTGGTTATTGTCATCAATTTTGACCAAACGATGTTAAAGTCAACGTCACGTGTCAATTTGTGATTTTTTATTTTATTTTATTTTAATTTTTTCACATGTCACCTCATAATTGTGTCACGTGTCAAAATAATTCAATTTGATTCCTATAATTGTTTTTAGTTTCAATTTAGTCCAATTTTTTTGTAAAAATGAAACAATATTGTTCATCCTCAAATTGAAACTTGATTTACTTTTTATATAAATTTTATGCTTATTTTCTTACTAAAGTTGACATTTTTATTAAATATTTGTAGAAATATTTGTAAACAAACTTTTTTGTTTTTAGTTTTATTATTAAATAAAGTTAAACCCCAAATATAATTTCAATAATTAACTATTTTTGTTATTAATGATTACAAATTTATTGAAGATTAAAAATCAAATAATTTGTCACTCGTAACTTTAGAAACTGAATTTCAAATTCAAAACAAAACAAAAGAACATAAAGATATTCTACCCCACACGAGAACATTAGTACAATGTCATATTCGCAACCTAGCTCTCAAATACGGATTCACCTAGACAAAATGACAAATCACAAAAGGATTAAAGATAGTTAAGCAAATTAGAAAACTCTAAAGTAAGGTAACTCTACAAACCCTAGGCCCAATGAGTAGGGTTCATCCAAGTACTATAAATAGTTATTGTGTTGATCATGTATGTTAGTAAAATCATTTATTTCAGTCTTAATATTTTACTGCTAGTAACTAACTTGACTGCTGGAGTATCTTTATATACTCCCCGATCAAGATCATCTAGCTCCCATCAAAATCAACAAGAGAGTAATCACGTAAGTCCTTGTACACTTCGGACTTGTAAGAAAATTTGTATACTATAGAAAAAAATAAATAATTTTTGTTTTTTATATATGTTTATCTAATCTATTTATTTTAAAAGCATATTATTTTATATTTAAAAGAAATATTATTTTTTTCCTTTTAACTTTCTTGTGTTCAACACGTATCCTCATATACAATCATATTTTTTGAAGCCGTAAAATATTACTTATGACACCTATTTCAATGAAAACTAAACCTTAATTGGACATAGCACTCTTTGGACTTACCAGTCCATAAAAAAGGTCTTTTTTTTTTTCTTCTCTAAATTAACTATTATTTATTGAGAGTACACCATATAGTATGGTTCAAACATTTAAGAGGAGTTATTACATGGAATATAAAGTCAAATTACGTGTAAATTTTTAAAAAGAAACTGTAGAAGATATCAATGCAGCTTACTTTACTATTTTAATTTTAAAAAATTCATTGGATAAACACCAATTGTCATATCTTCAAGGTCTTAACAAATCTTAAAATTTAAGAATTTAGTCTTATAAAAAACTTTAATTATAACATATTAATGGGACATAGTGAGATTATAAATTAAATATTAGAAATAGAATAAATATTTTTCAAAGTACATAACATATGTTTTGACCGAAGAAGGAAAATGATTCAAAGTGATATACATAAAACAAATTATAATTTGTATGCACATGAAAATATTATTTATTGTGTTCAAAAATATTAAATCAAAATTTAATGAATTTAATAGTATTACAGTATTTGATTTCATTTAATTATAACATTAATTTTTGTTCATATAGTTATAGTCACATTAAATTAATATTTAATTATACTAATTAGAATGTGAAACGACGTCAGATAAACGGCAAACGTACAACAGCCACAACCAGCCGCAAACCTGGTCCACAAATTTCCGCGGCCGTCTTTCACACCTTAAGCCAATAAAGTCCTTCCACGTGGTCAATGCCTAACCTACGTGGACCCTCCCCACTGAACCTGTGCCACCAATTTTATTCCTTCAAACTTGGCTACTTTCAACGAATGGTGTTTTTATGATTTTTCCTTTTCATCATTTTTATTTTGGATTCTTCTCCAGTTCAACAAAGCCATACCAAACTTTTGGTTTATGGTTACTGTTAATATTATGGTTAATTAAATAATTATATTCACATATAGTAGAGAAAAACAATAAGCTTTAATCTCATAACATTTTGTGTAAATTATCTTAATTCCTCTAGTTTATATGATCCTCGTAATCTGTTGGGTAATGGTATACTTAAGTATAAGACAATTTTAATTTTAATATAATAGCACGTAAATTTATTAAATAAAAATTTTAAAAATATTATTAATGTTTCAAACTAATTTTTTTTATTAAAAGATTTTAAAACTAAATTTCTCAATATTTATTAATACACAATATAAATAATCATAACTAACAAAACTACAAATGTTATTTCGTATCTGTGTTCGTATTTTTTAATTTTCATAAAAATTTAAGTTAAAATCAATAAAAAATATATAATTAATATTTAAAATAATTGTTAAATGTAAAATTAAAAAAATAAAATACGTACATAATTTTTTTTTAAATAACAGTTAAATGCTATTTAAGAAAGAGTTAACGGTAAACTATTTATAAAATTATTTATAAAATAATTAATAATTAAAATTTTAATTAAGAATAAAATTGAAATAACGAAATGTGAATATAAAAGATAATATCTTTTTATATATATTGTTATAGATATTTAATAATGACAAACAAGTAAAACAAAAATGAAATAGTATAGAAATTATCAAATACCTTATAACAATAAAAAACACTTAAAACCAGACTTATAGCAAAATTTAATTATGATAAATAGAAATAGAGAAAAAATAATACATATGTATACAAATGAAATAAGAAAAATAAAAAAAGAATTTGTGAACAAGTCACATAAAAAATTACTAAAATTTTTTATTCTATCGACTTATTAAAAAAATACCTTGATTATAAAATTCACTTAAAAGTTAATGTTAATATACTTTTAAAATAATTGTCATAAAAGTTAAAAATCTTTATTAAATATTATATTTTTAAACAGTGTAGTTTTTAAAATAATTATTATAGAAAGTCAATCAATTAAAATTCATCATCATTATATGATCTTTAAGATATTAATATAAAATAAATGAAGCATATATGTAATTTATATTGAATAAGCATATGATAGGAAAGCCCATAATAATTTTTACTCAGTCAATTCATAATTATACTGATTGGTTTTATTAAACTATTTTTTAGTTATATTAGCATATAATTGATTTATTGTCAAAAAACTAACAAAGTACATACGGTAAATTTATGATTGAATCAGCATACAATTAAGAAAGTCCGTTATAATTTTATTCTGTCAAATTACAATTATACTCTTGAATTTTACGAAAATGATTTTAGATAAAAAAAATTATTCTGTCATAAATTATAATAATGAATATATTTAATATTAATAGTTTATGTGATAAAGACGAAGATTGAATTAATTATAAGAAGGGAGAAAAGTGTATAACTTGTTTCTCCAATCTTAAAGAAATAAAATTAGAGGTTATTTGAAGGTATGTGCCTTCCAAATACTTTTCCTCCATTCAACGTTGTTGTATTGGTTTGTTCAACCTCCCTATGTTGTTGTCACTGTCACTTTTTCTTCGTGACATAGGTGTTGGAATGGTGGTGTGAGTGGTGTGATAGTGATCTGAGGCAGAGATATCTGTGCTATGGGGACTTGTATGTCAAAGACTGGTGCATGTGCAGGAGGGAGGTTGAATTTTTGCAAGAAGACTATGAAGAAACAAGATGAAGTCAGAAAAAGAGTGTCTTCTCAGATGTCCAATGGGTCACTGAACAAGGTTGATAATATGCCTGAGCCAGAGCCAGAGACTCAGCCTCGCCCCTTTGCCAACCCCATTTCCCAAGGTTAATAATACTTTTATTTTTATTATGCATTTCTCTGATTTGGTTTTGTTTTTATCCTCTTTTGGAGAGTGATTTGCTGTGTGTGTTATATGTTTTATAGCTGCATTTTGCAGTTTTACTATTTGCTTTTATGCCTTTGGTATAGGAAACGTTGTAATGTGAGTATGTATTAGAATGGTTATGCCATGTGAAAAGCTGAGATAGCTGTTGATTGTTTTAACAGGTATTACAGTTTAGTGAGTGTTTGGATTTATGTTTTGTCATATTCTGAAGCAATTGAACCTGACTGAGTGAAATAGTTAGAATGGCATTCAACATGGATCTAAATGGAGGTTATAACAAACCTTGAACCACTGAAGTAGACAGATTTTAATAACTGGTGAAAATTTTCCTCTTAAGCTTAGAAGTTTGCGGCAATTGTTATATGAATAAACTGTATGGGAGGTTGAGGTGGGAATAGATCATATAGTTAAAATTGAAGTTAAAACTGAAGCATACTGAATCAGTGCTCGTTCACAAGTCACAACCCAAGTAATGTAATCATCGGCGGTTGTGCTATGGTAGTAGGATTAAACTACTATTTTCTTCCCTGAAATTTAATAGTAAACTAAGCATTGGTCGTGGGATTTACGCTTTTCTTCACAGATCATTTTATCCGCAGAAAAAGTTTGAACGTAAATTTGTAAACTGGAACTGAGCTAGTTAGTGGATATCTATTTCAATGAATTTTCTGTAGTTTTCTCACCCTTTACATCTATTAAATTAGCTTGTGCGAAAAGCTATTTCCTGAAACCCGTAGTTCTCCCGTGTTTAATTTGTATCGCAGATGGAATTGTTGAGGAGGCATGGTTTGATTCAGTTGGATTATTTGACTCAGAGTGTGATGATGATTACCAGAGTGTTCTTGACGGTATGATTTGGCGTATTCTGAATTTAATTTTTGATGTATTAGTTACAATCACTTTCATGCATGGTATATGATCACATTTTTCAATATATGATTGAATACAATTTATTTATGCAGATTTTATATCTCTAAATGGAACTGAATCAAACCGTGGAGTTTTAACAGATCAGACGCACGAACCAGGGGAGCTATCAAAAGGACATTCTGCACATGACTCTGAAGGTGTAAAAAATTCACAGACTGAGTCTTGTGATGTAGATATCACGGATTCTAAATTTAAACGAGAGGGAAGTGTAAATGAAGCACATGAACCTGTTTTTCTGGATGAATTTTCTATGATGGATGAGAACTCCAAAAGGGATGATGAAGATATGGACGATTGCGGCATTCTTCCAAACAATTGTTTGTCATGTCTTTCATCTATTGATCAGAGATCATTATGTTCTAGTCCTAATACAAGGAAGAGGGATCCTACAAAACATTCTTCTAAATGGAATGGGAATGCTACTCTAAGTGAGTTCAAGTTCTCGAAACAAAATTCTTATCATTAAAGATCCTTGTCACTGAAATGGACTAATCGAGTATTGGGATTCTATTGTTTGATATATACGTTTACAACAATGCCTTAATAGTTTTTAATTACACGGATAAAATTTAGACCTGTACATACATATCCACAGGCAGAATTATATTTGGCTTGGTCTTATTTTCTTGATAAAACATTTTTATGTCAGGGAGTAGAAGAAAGAATTTTCTTCAAACCGTGCTGTATATCACCCATTTTGAGTTGATCTATTAGTTATGATTTAGCTCTGCATTTTGTCATATGGAATGTTGAGTTAGGACTTGTATGTTTAACCTCTTTTATGGAGGAGTAGTTTTTAAATTAGAAAAGAAAATATCTTAAATCTCTGAATAACTGTATAGATTTTACAAAAGGAAGCAGAATCCATTAAAAGAACGATTTAGTACAGAACCATTCTTTATCAGAGTTCACTGTGTAGCATGCATGCTAATTTGAATTGATGAACATTACACGATTCTAAATTCAACTTTTATGTTATGTTATGATTTCAAATCCTTATTTTCTCAGCACAGTGCTTCTTATTATGAAACAATGAGTGTATATCCTTATGTTTCTTTTCTTTTTATGCTTTTCAGCTTCATCCAAGACAATTTTACTAAGACCACTAGCTGGTTATCAAGTATCCTTTTGTCCAATTGAGAAGAGAATGCTTGATTCTTGGTCACAAATTGACCCCTGCACTTTTAAAGTTCGAGGACCAAATTATTTGAAGTAAGATTAAGATTCTGTTTGCAATTTGTTTCAAGAGCACATTATTGTTGTACACAGATGCCTTGATTTAAATCACAGTTAAAATGTATACTTTAACGTACGTATCCATAGACAAAATTTACGTTTGACTTGGGCTTATTTATTTGAGAAAATATATCATTTTTATGACAGGGATAAGAAGAAAGAATTTGCTTCAAACCATTCTGCATATTACCCATTTGGTGTTGATGTATTCTTATCCCCTCGGAAAATAGACCATATAGCCAGGTTTGTGGAACTTCCTCTGGCGAGTCCTTTTGGGAAACTTCCACCCCTACTTGTAGTAAATGTTCAGGTACTGATATTTTTCTTCCCCTTCTTGATGAGAATTGTTCTAGTAGTAACTGTGGATTGCTAGATATATTTTTATCTGTCTATTTTTAACTTGCCTGATCATAGTACATTGTTAACAGAAAAGTCAAAAAGCACTTTTAGGTTTATGTAAAATTTCCATTTGGAAAATAAAAAAATTTGTTTAACACAAAAACCGATAACAAATGACCATTTAACTGCTTCATTCTCTTTCAAGATGCTCTAATCTATTGTTTTTGGGTGCATACTCTTATACTCTTATTTTGTGGATTTCAGATTCCTGTTTACCCTCCCTCACTTTTTCAAGGTGAAACTGATGGGGAAGGAATGAGTTTTGTGATGTACTTCAAACTTTCTGAAAGTTACTCCAAAGACCTTCCGTTGAATTTTCAAGAAAACATCAGAGTACGATGGGTCCTTAATGCAGTTAATTTATCATTTAATATCGCACAGTAAATTCTGCCAAAGTGTGCATTGTGCAATGTTGATGATTTCGTATTCTGATGAAGTAACATCGTTTTCATGCCTACAGAGGTTGATGGACGATGAAGTTGAAACAGTAAAGACTTTTCTAGGAGATGCAATTGTTCCCTTCAGGGAAAGATTGAAAATTTTAGGTCGTATTGTCAACCCAGAAGATCTTCATTTAAGTGCAGCAGAACGGAAGCTTATACAGTCTTACAATGAGAAACCTTTTCTCTCACGACCGCAACATGAGTTTTACGCAGTAAGCTTCAGTGTTTCTCATAATGGTTTTTCAATATACCTATAACTAATGCTGAGAATGAGCAATACCTGAAATTTATGTATTATAGTTTCTTTCAGTACACCTATAACGCTTCTCATATTTCCTTTAACTCGTTCAATCTCCTAACGATAACATCTTTGATATCTCCAGTGAATGCTTTCTGTTGTTATGTTATTGATAAAAATTGTCTCATCAAGCAGTTAATTTTCAAACACGGTCATCAATCACTTATAAAAAACGATCATCAATCTGGAAAAATAGACTGTGAATGAATCACTAGTTAGACTTAAAAGGGAACATAATTTTCTCTGGGCTACTTCCACTAGTTTATTGTTAATGTACATTTTTGTCTTTGTAGGACCTATATATCTTTGGACCACAATTTATGGTGGTGTCATTTCCTTTGCAGGACACATAATATGCACATGCAGTACTTTGTTTTCGAATCTTTTGAAAAAACTGATCAGTATGATATTTGTGGCAGGGAGAAAATTACTTTGAGATTGATTTGGACATGCATAGGTTCAGTTATATCTCCAGGAAAGGTTTCGATACTTTCTTGGACAGATTAAAGAACTGCATTCTAGATGTTGGTCTAACTATTCAGGCAAGTAGTTTCTCTATTGTAACAATGAAATGTATTTTCTGCTTATTTTCCAGTTAATTACTAACATTTTTTCTTATATTTGCATCACAATTCAGGGGAACAAACCAGAGGAGTTGCCAGAGCAGGTTTTATGTTGTATTAGGCTAAACAGTGTAGATTATATGAATTACCCGCAACTGGGGCAAATTGAGGATTCCCTTTAACATTATGATCACCAATGGTCATTTCGAGATGGGTTTCAGTGTCATCTTTTTATTTTGTTGGTATAGAGTTTAATATCTTATCACAAATGAGAGGAAATAAGCCTGTGATGATGGCAATTTATAGCATACTTTTATAGTGGAAAGACCAGGCTCAAGGAAATGTCATTGACACAATAATTCAAAAAGGGAACTACCTACACCAACTTAAATAACGACCAGAGGGTCCACAGTCTCCATATGCAAACAAATTTATTCTATCTAGGTAACTAAATCAACTTAATGTGTGGGTTCTGATGAGGAACAGAGGTAATTCTGCTAGAAGCAACAACCATATAATTTTTAAGTCAATTATGCTTCATTATGGATGTACAGTAGTTGAAGGAAGCAGTTGGAAAAAAATGTTAATTTTTTCTCGGTTAAAGGGATTAGTTGAATCAATCAATAGCCATAATAAAGGGAATTTCAGGATTTTACATATTTTAATCATCCCTCATGAAGCTGTTCGCAAATTTTAGGATACTTTTCACAATTGGCTTCTAACACTAAGCATAACATTTCTTCTCGTGTTCTAGGAATGAGATATTGTAATAAATATACTGTGAATCCGGGATCTTAAACTGTCACGGAAAATCCGATCTTTGTCTTTAGGTTTCTATTTCTACATAATAATAAAAAAAAAGGAATGAAAAAAGAGATGTATCTATCCTTTTCCTGGTGAAATATTTGAATGCTCAGTTTTCTGGTTGTGTATCAAGCTGAAAATCATGTTTCTGAACGATTGCGAGAATAGCTTTAAGTAGCATTACACTTGACAATTTTCAAAGTTTACAAGGACCGAGAGGCTTTCCACATAACCCTTTATTTCCAGAATATGAACTCTCGGGAAAGTCAACCAAAGGTTTACCCTCTGGAATTTCCCCTTCAAGATGATTGTTAGATACATTTAATTCCTTTAGCTTCAACAACTTGAGAAATCCGTTTGGAATTTTACCCGTGAAGAGATTTTCCTGTAGCTTTAATATCTTCAATGAGGTTAAATTTGCCAGCACTTCTGGGATGTTGGAGCCTAATTCGTTGAAGCTCAAATCCAAACAATTAAGTGAATTCAAACTCCCAATTGAATTTGGTAACCTACCTTCCAGATGGTTATGAGACAAATTCAGAAACTGAATACTAAGTTGCCCTCCACCAATTTCTTCAATTCCACTTGAGAAGCTGTTTTCAGAAAGATCGACAAATTTCAGTGAACCCCCGAAAATACCTTGTTCTATCTCAAATACTGGAGCTATGGAACCTGTTAGTCTATTTGAGTGAAGATCAAGGACACCAAGATCTTGCAAATTTCTAAAGGAATCAGGGATGTCTGAATACAGAGAGTTCCCAGAGAGATTTAACAAGTAGAGTTGACTGAGGCTTCCTATCCATGATGGTATGCTTCCACTGAGAATGTTTACTGACAAGTCCAGTTCCTGTATTGGACTATTGGTTGTTTGGAAAAAATCTGGAATTTGGCCCTGGATTCCACAACCAGCCAAGTAAACGTTGGAAAGTGATGACATGTTTGCCATCCATTTTGGAATGGCAGAGAGTTGCAGATGGTTGAAAGAAAGGTCAAGTGTTTGAAGATTTTGAAGGGAAGATATCTCTTGAGGTAATGGTCCTTCAATCAAATTTCTAGAGATGTTCAACATTATAAGCCGAGAAAGTTGGCCTAGTGATTTTGGTATTTGATCAGACAAGAAGTTACCACTGAGATATAACTCAGTTAGCGATACCAAATTGCCTAAACTAGATGGCAGTGCTCCTTCAAGTTTGTTGTTTGACAGTGAAAGCCTTTGAAGAGATACCAAATAGCCAATATTGGAAGGTATATTTCCACCAAGGAGATTGTTATGGAGTCTTAAGAAACCTAGAGAAGACATTTCACCAGATCTTGAAGGAAATGCTATGGTTCCCTCAAGAGAATTGGTGTTCAGATATAAAACTGAAATGGCAGTTAAATTGGTTAATGAAGAAGGCATCTTCCCGCTTAGAAAATTGTTTGAAAGATCAAGCTTTGTCAAAGCCTTCATCTCACCAACACTATTGGGTATATTACCCACAAGAGCATTGTCATGAGCATCCAATTCTGTCAAATTTATCAAATTCCCAAGTGAGTCTGGTATTATACCTGATAATTTATTTGAATAAAGCAGCAACCTTTTGAGACCTTGAAGGCTTCCAAGGCTCATAGGAATAGACCCCCATAGCTTATTTTCCTGCAGAGCTAGTTCTTGGAGGTTTGGAAACTTTCCAATGCTTTCTGGTATTGGACCAGTTAAATTGTTGCCATAAAGGTAGAGCTTTTGGAGCTTTGGCAGATGCAAACCAATGGTGTCCGGAATAGCTCCACTGAGACCAACTAAACCACCAAGATCAATGATTTCAAGGGAGGAGAGGAGTGTTATGGAAGGAGAAATCCGCCCAATCATTTGTGTTTGAGACAAATCTGTATCTGTGGAAATAAGTCCTGGGAGATTGATCTGAATCACTCTAAAGGTTGCATTTTCACAGACAATACCTTCCCACTTGCAGCAGCTTGCACCAATCCACTTAGCTAAGCGACCAGATGTGTCCTTTTGAATTCCATTCTTGAAGCTCATCAAAGCTTCTAGGTCAATGGGGCTGCAGGCTTCTATACTCCAACTTGTGCCTCCAAATGCTATCAGTGTCAACAGTGCAACTACCTGCAGCAGGTGATGATCCATGTTTTTTACTAGCAAATGAAGTTGGTTCTTTTGGAGTGATCTCTTGCAGCTGAAAATGCACTTAAGATTGTTGGTTTGGATTCCATCTTGAGAATAGATCATAAGGCACAGTTAAGAAAAGCTAGTTCTTCTCAGAGATCTAACTTTTTCTTTTTGGATCACCTTTTCCCTTTAAATATGTTTATATGATGAAAAGAATATTTGTCTGTGTCATTATGTGCTTAATAATAATGCTTGTGGCCATTTAATTCAAAGACTGGCCCATCTCATTTGATTATCTGGATAAGTGACTGGAATTTGTCCCTTACAACCACTCTTACACTTAAAATCAAATGTTAGGATCCAATTTTACCTGTCATATTGCAGTTCTGAAATCAAGTACAGATACTGCTGGAACATGACACTTGCGAAATATGTTGTGCTCCTATCAGACACTTTTCATCATTGTCACAAGTAATATTTTTTAGCACTTCTTCGACATAGTTTGAATATAAGTTAGGAGAGTCAACCGGTCCCTATATTTTTGCCATACTCTTCTTAGACACCTTTATTGATACGATCCTTTATTTTAAATTTTTTCTGTAAAAATTCTATATAACTAGAATAAATAATATAGAATAAAATTAATATAAAATACACCATAATTTAGTAAATTGATAAATAAAGAAAAATTGTGAAGATTTGTGTTTTACTCTGACCTGTTATAAAGAAACACCTATTATTAAAAAAAAGTAAAAGAGACAACTTATATTGTAAATACTCCAAAACTTTTACCGTTTTTTTTCTTTTTTGTAAAGCTAGTTATAGTAGGATTGAATTAATTGTTCTTACTTTAACAGATATACTTCATCTCCTTATTTGATGTCTTTTTCTTAGTAAATACCATTTTATTAAATAATTCGTTTTAGTATTATTTGTGTGTAAGTCACTGTCATACGAAAATTGTTATATTTAACAATTTTATTTCAGAAGATGGATATATAATGCTTAATCCGGATTTAAAACTATCATGTTGACTATATATTTCAACATCTTATATTTAAGACATTTGTTGTGTCTTGAGTTTGTATCATATAGACCACTTAGAGTCATAACTTAACTGTAGACTTTACAACATCGTAAATTGATTCAAGAAAATTGTAAATTGATTCAAGAAAATTGGATAGTGAATAATATGATATCATTGTACCTGATAGTAAGAAAATACTACTAAGTAGAATGATATTGTACCTGACATTTTGAGGCCTAGTTTGTGCAACTTGTTACTTTTACGATATGTGCAAGTATTACATACTATAGAGGTATTTTACATATTGCCTTGTGGAGTATGAGGATTGAGACAACATGAGACTACTGCCATGTCATTACGAATTTCATAGAACATGTATAGACAAGTGGCTGAAGCAGATTCACAGGTATGAGAAAATTTGAATATGAGTTTTCTGGATCACTTTACATTTATATTTTTAGCATTTTTTTTAAATCATAATTTAAAATAAAGATATTTTAATGTAAACATCTAAAAAATGAAATTAATTTGAATATTTAGGTGAAAGTGATTTTATGTATAAATTTTAAAAAGTTATTTTAACATGTATATATAAGTTGTAATTAAGCTTAATTACTAATTCATTCTTAAATTATTTTAAAATATTTTTTAATATAAATGTTAAAATATGTTTTTAGAATTTATACATCAAACCACCCCACCTAATATATTCAAATTATTTTTTTACATGAAAAAAAAATCCTTTTTTTAAACATATATTTTTTTAAAAATATTATAAATGTAGATATAAAATGACACTTGTAAACTTTAAATTTTTAATGTGGCAATTGTAAATTTTTAAAAATTACAATTGTCAATTTATATTTATATTTTAAAAAAATTATTAGTTATACGTCAAACCACTCTACCTAATATATTCAAAGAAATTTTCTTATAAAAAAAACTCTATTTTAAACTTACAAATTTTTTAAAATATTTAAAATATAAAATTTTTAATGTGACAAATGTAAAATTTTAAAAATTACAATGGTCACTTTATATTTACATTTTTAGTATTTTCAAAAAAAATTATAATTCTAAATAAAGATATTATAGTGTAAGGACTAAAAAACAAAATTAATTATAATATTTAGATAAAGAGATTTGATGCATAAATTTAAAAAATTATTTTAACATGTATATATAAGTTATAAATAAGCTTACTCATTAATTCAGCTTTAAATTATATTTGGACTAACAATTAAGACTAAATTGAATCAAAAATTTAAATATAGTGACTAAATTGAAGTCCCACTTCTTTTAGAATTTATACATCTAATCACTCTACCTAGTATATTCAAATTAATTTTTTTATATAAAAAAATCCTTATTTTAAACTTATAATTTTCTTAAAATATTGAAACTGTAAATATAAAATGACACTTGTAATTTTTAAATTTTTAAGGTGACAAATGTAAATTTTTAAAAGTTACAAGTGTCACTCTTCATTTACATTTTTAGTATATTTAAAAAATTTATAAATTTAAAAAGGGATATTTTTAGGTAAAAATGAAAAAAGTAAATTTAATTTAGATATTTAGGTGGAATGATTTGATGTATAATTCTAGAAAATCATTTTAACGTGTATATATAAGTTGTAATTAAACTTAGTTACTACTTTGGTCTTAAGTTGTATAAGAACTAAAAATTGGCACTAAATAGATTCAAAATTTTAAATATAGAAACTAAATTAAAGTTCCACATCGGGTGAAAGTGATTAAGAGATGTATTATATAAGTGAAAGGACTCACCAAATCTAATGGGAAGGGATTGTTAGTATTCAATATGAGTTTGAAGTCTCACATCGAGTGAAAGTGACTAAGAAATGTAGTATTTAAGTAAAATGACTCACACAATCTAATGGGTAGAAATTGTTAGTATTCAATATGAGTTTGAAGTTCCACACATCGGGTGAAAGTGATTAAGATGACTAGTATATAAGTAAAAAATGAGTAGTAGGACTAGAGCTAGGGGGCTACGGTCAGGGTTAATAATTAATATTAAGGTTAAATTATTCCTTTGGTCCCTCAATTTTTTTTATCTTAATTTGGTCCCTATTTTGGGAAATTTGATGCAATTAAATTTTTTTATTTATTATTTATTTTTTTAAAAATTAAATATTTGTCACGTGTCAAGCTGACATCGTACCACGTGGCAGTGATAGTGTCACGTGTCACTATTATGCCAGGTGTCATTTTCCTAATCTTAATTTGATCCTAGTATTTTAATTTTTGTCTCAATTTAGACATAATTTTTGTAAAAATTGTGCAATTTTGTCCCTCTCCAAATTTAAACCAAATTTAATTTCTGTATAAATGTGCACAAATATTTCTATCAAAATTGATATTTTAAGTAAATATTTTTAACAAGATTAAGTTTATTTTAATTTATATTTTACATTAAACTTTATTTAAAATTGTTTTAAAGGTTTTAATAGAAAATAATTCTAATAACAAAAAAAATCATAAATTATATTGATATTTTATTACATCATACTTTAATATTGTCTTTTATTTGAATTTATATTTTAAATAATTGTATATTTTTAAAATGTGTAAAATTCAATAATTTCTATACAAATGTTTTAGTTAGTGTAAAAAGAATAATTATATAAATTTAAGAAAAATTAACTAGTTTATGTAACAATAAAAAACAAATAAATTTAAAATTTGAAAACAATTTTAAGTAAAATTGAATGTGAAACAAATTTAAATAAACTTAGTTTTGTTGAAAATATATAATAAAAATATCAATTTGAATAAAAAAATCAAATTTAATAAAAATATTTGTATAACATTTATATAAAAGTTAATTTTTGTTTCAATTTGGAGGGGGGCGAAATTGCACAATTTTTACAAAAATTAGGACCAAATTGAGACAAAAATTAAAATACAAGGACCAAATTGAGAATGAGAAAATAACACCTGGCATAACTGTGACACGTGACATTGTCATGGTTATGTGGCACAATGTCAGCTTGACACGTGACAAATTTTTAATTTTTTTTAAAAAAATTTAAAAAATAAGTAAAAAATTCAAAAAAAAAATTCAAAGAATAAATAAATAAATAATTCAAAAATCTAAAAACTGACATGTGGCACCCCATTTAACACCGTTACTACACAACTAACGGAAATGACTTGATTACATCAAATTTCCAAAAATAGGGACCAAATTGATATTTTGCTACGAAAATGGGGACCAAAGGAATAATTTAACCTTAACCTTAAGCTTAATTACAACTTATTTATACATGCTAAAATATTTATTATAATTTATACATCAAATCACTTCGCCTTATATATTCAAATTAATTTTTTTAAATTTTTTTTTTAAATATTAAAATTGTAAATTTAAAGTGACACTTGTACCTTTTAATGTGAAAAATGTAAATTTTTAAATATTACAATTGTAACTTTACATTTACATTTTTAGTATTTTTTTAAAAAAATTATAAGATTAAATAGGGATATTTTAATGTAAAAATGTAACTTGAGTATTTAGGCAGTGAGATTTGATGCGTAAATTCTATAAAATTATTTTAATATGTTTATGTAAATTTTAATTAAGCTTAATTATTAATTCTGTATTAAATTGTAAAAAAACTAAAAAATTGAACTAATTCGAACCAAAATTTTAAATATATAGGCTAAATTGAAGTTTCACATTTTTTAATATTCATACCTCAAACCACTCCACCTAATATATTCGTATTAAATTTTTTATATACATAAATTTATACTTCAAACGTATACATTTTTTAAAATATTAAAAAGCTAAATGTAAAGTGACACTTGTAATTTTTAAATTTTTAAGATGAGAAATGTAAATATTTAAAAATAAAAAATGTTATTTTACATTTACATTTTTAGTATTTTTAAAAAAAATATATAATTTTTAATAAAGAAATTTAAATGTAAAGATGTAAAAAATAAAATTGATTTGAAAATTTAAAAAGCATAGGGACTAAATTGAAGTCCCACATTTTTTAGATTTTATACATCACATCATTCCACCTAATATATTCAAATTATTATTTTTTATATAAAAAAATCTTTATAATTTTATATAACTTTTTTAAAATCTAAATGTAAAGTGACACTTGTAATTTTTAAATTTTTAAAGTAACAAATGTAAATATTCAAAAATTACAAGTGTCATTTTACATTTACATTTTTAGTATATCTAAAAAAGTTATAAATTTAAAAAGAGACATTTTTATGTAAAAAAGTAAAAAGTAAATTCAATTTGAATATTTAGGAGGAGTGATTTAATGTATAAATTCTAGAAAATTATTTTAACAAGTATATATAATTTTATATAAGTTGTAAGTAAACTTAGTTACTAATGCGGTCTTAAGTTGTATAGGAACTAAAAATTGGCATTAAATTAATTCAAAATTTTAAATATATGAACTAAATTGAAGTCCCATCTCCGATTGAAAGTGATTAAGAGATGTAGTGTATAAGTAAAAGGACTCACTAAATTCCATGCGGAGGAGATTATTAGTATTTAATATGAGTTTGGAGTCCCACATGGGTGAAAATGATTAAGAAATGTAGTTTATTCACTAAATCTAATGATATTGAATATAGTTTGAAGTCCCACATCAAGTCAAATTGATAAAGATGATTAATATGTAAGTGAAAAAACTCATTAAATCTACTGGAAGGAAGTGAAAGACTCATTAAATTTATTGGACGGGTAAAAATGAGTAATAGGACTAGGTCTAGACCATGGTTAGGCCTAGTTATTATGTTTTATTACAACATATCTATACATGATAAAAAATCATTTTTCAAAACATATACTTTTTTTTTAAATCTTAAAAATATAAATGTAAAGTGATATTGGTAATTTTTAAATTTTTTGTGACAAATTTAAATTTTTAAAAATTACAATTATTATTTTACATTTATAATTTTAATATTTTTTAAAAAAATTATAAGTTTAAATAGGGATACTTTTTATTTAAAAATGTAAAAAATCACTACAAAAATATATAAATTTAGTTTGGGTTTATTACTTGGGTTATAATAACCTCCAATAAAAAAATATACGTACCACAAGTCTTAAAATTCCTCTCTAAGTATCAGGTTTAACAAACCCAGCAAACTTATTCTCACCTTTTTTTATTTTCTCTTTTTATAATTTTTAAAGATTCTCGATTTCTTGTATGTTACCTCTCTCGTTGGCTAGAGAATTTAGGATGAGGAAGGAGAAACAAGATTTTGGGGGTTTCTCGTGTGTTACCTCTCATCTCCCTCAGTTCATTATCTGAGTCTTTTAATTTCAATTTTCGTTTCTCTGATTTCATCTCCGTGAAGTAGTTGTGGATCCTTTGTGTCCTACGAGGAAGCTTTCAGGGCTCGTGCCTCTCCATGGTAAATGTGTACCTCTCATCTCCCTCATTTCATTGTCTCAGTGAATTTCAATTTCATTTTAGTCTCTCTTTTATCTCCCTGAAGCAATTGTGTGGCTCGTGCCCTTGGAGGCTCTTTCGATTTCATCAATCGTTTCCACTTGAAATCAGGTAATAAACACCGTCTTTCAATGTCATCATTGTTCTATCTTCTTTCTAATTCGTTCTCTCCTTCAATTTGTCATTCTTTTGATTTCATCTCTTTGTTTATATTTATCACTTTGTTAGGTATGGAGAAATATATATATATATATATATATATATATATATATATATATATATATATATATATATATATATATAT
>Ga0209589_1005483_pt1 | contig 21529 bp, 15 predicted proteins | sample CowpeawhiteBW_FD_187525 | JGI IMG/M metagenome (GOLD analysis project Ga0209589, IMG submission 187525) | Root nodule microbial communities of legume samples collected from California USA - Cow pea white BW (SPAdes) (version 2) | ecosystem: Host-associated > Plants > Roots > Nodule | place: USA... | reverse complement strand
ATGGGTATTTTTGATACCCGTATGTTAACGGGGCGGGTACGGGTATCATAGTATCCGTACCCGTGGATACCCGTACCCGCTAAACTTTAATTCAGAAAAATACCCTTATATATATATATATATATATATATATATATATATATATATATATATATATATATATATATATATATATTAGTAAAAAACATTATGAGTCTTCATTTAATAATGGTGGTCAGATTCTTACCCCACAAATGAGTAAATTACTTCCATATACTGTGGAGACATTGATGTGTCTCTAAGACTGGTTATGGACAACATGAAACTTTATCCAATGTTGCAAGAGGTGGACATTGATGATGTTAGTAATTTCTTTAATATTTTATTCAAAAATAAACTACTATATAAATTGATAGTGATTCGCGGATATGAAAAAAATAGACGGGTACTCGCATAACGGATACCCGACGGATATGGGTACGGATACGGGGTGAATATTTATCCAGCGGATAGGGTACGGGGGAGCTACTACCCGTACCCTACCCGCCCCGTTGACATCCCTAGTTGTAATTCGTCTTCTTGGTTTTTGGTGTCACATGTGCGAGTCAGGCATTAAATTTGGACCAGTAAACGACAACGAAGAAGACTTCATTGTGGCACATAGTCTAAATAGCTTTCACATCCTATTATAATGGACAAAATCATCATGAAATTTTCAACTACTTATACGCATTATTATTTAATTAATTAATATCACTAAAAAGATATTTATTTTTTAATCTGCCCAACTGAAGTCGTCTGAATATGATACGACTTCTTCATTACCAATATAATAGTGAAGTTTCTCTAATATGACACGACTTCTTCATTAAAAATTTAATATTGAAATCTCCCCTTATTGGCACGACTTTGCTTAAACAGTTAATTAAAGTCGTCTCAATTTGGCACGACTTCTTAACAACAAGAAAGTTTTTCCATGCTGATACAACTTCATATTATTTTAATTAAAGTCGTCTTATATTGACACAACTTCTTTGATGTGAAATCGTGTCATCTTGCCACAACTTACCCTTCGCTAAAATTTTTAAAGTTTTTGCATCTTTTGGTAATTACAAAAGTAAATTGTACCCTTATAGAAAAAAACCACTTGTGAAAGCTAAATCTTTATAGTGTAAAATTTAATATGTAATTGACAAAAATTAAGTTATAATTCTTATTTCTATTATAAAATAAGGTAATATTTAAAGACTCTATTTCTATTATTTTCTTTTTGTTTCTTTTAGGAGAGAAAAAAAAAAACCAGAAGTACCTACCTATTCCTGTATTGCAAGATCACATACCCGGTATTCATATCATAGTTCATCCGATCCCTAATGGAAAATTTAGGTATTTAATATTTTATTTTTATCATGAATTAATGTATCAATTCATTAATAATTAATATAATTATGTGATAAATTTTGGATCTATATAAATAGAAGCATGTAGTTGAACATAATTATTATTTGATATAAATCACTTCGCTTCGTATCAAATCAACTCATATTCATGAGTGATTTTGAAAGTATTAAAATTCAATTTTCTTACGTAAATTTTCTAAAATTTAAGTGTGAAACCCCTTATGTATGCAAATGTAGTTCATTTGATTTTCTTTTAATTCTTCTTTTTTAATTTTGGTTTTTAAATGTTCAAATTATGGTCGTTATTTGTATATTTTGCACTAAAATTTAATATTTAAATGAGTTAATTGAATAAAGACGTGAACTCTGTTATATTATCTTAAAAAAATATTAAATGTTTATGTTTATAATTAATTATAAAAGTGTTAATTGGTCTAAAGAAAGATTACTCGATCGAATTACATGCACAATTGTGATAAATTAATCTAAAGAAAGATTTATTGTTTGAGATGTTTTATTATCAATATTTAATAATTATAACAAGGGTACTACTTATTTGGTGTGATGTAACTTTAGATGGAACGGTGAATGGACCTTGCAAACAAATTAAAAATTATGCACACAAATACACAAATACAAATGAATTAACTAATGAAATTAAAAGTATAGGGATAAAAAATACACACAACAAATTTATATTGATTCACCTTCACACGAGGTTATATTTAGTCTGTTAAGTAACTTATCTAAAAAATTTCATTAATAACGAGTATCTATTCAAAGTGATAATCTCGGTGCCACAAATCTAGATACTAATCATGTCTTCCACTCTTGAACAAAACATATTACCTTAGCCTATCACTTAGTCCGAAAAAATGTACATGGCAAATTTCGAGTGTCTTTTGTGTCTATTAATGATTAACTTGCTAATATTTTCACAAAACCTCTGTTTTGGCCCCGATTCGAGTCCTTGTCGTCCAAGTTGCATCTCTCTCCAAATTACACAACTTGTGGGGGAGATATTAATCATAATAATTAATTTCAAAATATCTTTAATTATTCAAATTTGTAAATATATTGGACACCTAATTAGAGAAGAATCAATAGAGATTTATTAACTTGATTCACTCCTAAATTGAGCCTGTTAGCCTGTTAGTCTATTTATATGAAAAAAACTCATAACAAATCATCGTTTTCATCTTTATATAACTTTTATGTGTGTTTTAAATTTGCAAATATTTTTCTTGGTTTTTAAATACGGAAGTAATTTCTTGCAAAAACATTTTCAAGCTTTTCTACGAAAATTAATTTATAGGCATATTTTGTCTATTAATAATTAGAGGTGACAATTAGGGTCTGGCCTGTCAGGTTGGCCCGCATGTCCGCAAAAAAAATGCGGGACGGGCCAGGGTAGTGAGCTTGTAGGCCCGCATAAGTCCGGCCTACATAGGTCTGCGGCCTGCACGGACCGACCCGCAAGTCCGCATAAAATTTAAAAAAAAAACAAAAAAAACTTGCACTTGTGTATATTAATTACTTCTTTTATGGATTCTTGCATTAACGTTTCAAATTCTTGTATAACTGGAAAAGACATGTATTATGTATTTTTAATGTGCTAAAATTTAAACAATACATTGTGTATGTCATAGTATGAATATGATGAAAATGTTGAAATATCAATTTATCATATAATTTCCCAAAGTCTTTACTTAATTTTGTGAACTTCTTAAAGTTTTCCAATTTTTAAACATTAAAAATTTATCATAAAAATTAAAAAAAAATTAAAAAAAACTAAAAAAAGCGGACCAGTCTGCAGGCTCGCGGGCTAAGGAATACGCGGGGCGAGCCAGCCCGCGTTGTGCGAGCCTTATGCGGACAGGGCCTAAACAGCCGGCCCACATTGCCACTCGTAATAATTTATTTAAATCATTATATACTTTTAAATGTAATTTTATCTAGTTTTAAATTCTGTACATGTTGATAAATTATTTTAATTAAATAAACTATTTTTCCCATACTTAATTGAAACCTAATAATAAGTACTAGAGTATGAGATAAATAATTAAAACATGTAAGTTTTGTCAATTAAAATAGAAAAACAAAAGTTGTAGATTGTTATAAAGATATCTTCATTAAAAAAAATACCATTACCCATAAAAATACTAAGAATTATTTGATTTTGTCTAGAACTAGCACTCCAAACAACCCAAAAAAGTGTATTGGTAAAAACAAAATAGATTTTGAATCCATTTTGTTTAGGTACCACCGAATTCAACATTATAAGCTTTGCTGTACAAACTAAAAATTAATGTTGAATTTGACAATATTAAATAAGAAGCCAATCTAATAAATTATGTATCCAAATTTTAAAAATAAGAGTAGAAAACATATATCAATTACTTGGTTATCCCAATATCAAGAACCACAAACCAAATTAAAAGATACATTAGATTCCCACGAATATCAAACTAAAGTACAGTTGCAAGACGAGAGGATGAACTTCCCTATGTTTTTACATCTTTACATTCATTGATCATAACAATGGCATAATTAAACTCGTTCAAAGGACATGGAAACTGATGCTTCTGTTAAAAGTAAATCTGAAAACAAAACATCAAGATCATAAATCAATTAGAATCTGACTTTTTGATGATTTGCTCAGCTATCCAACCCGAGAGGGTTGCAGCAACAAAAGGAATACCATGACAATGATAAGCAACACAGTTTATGTTTTCCTCAGTTATCTCCACATAACTCTTCTCTTGTCTTTTCAAACACTGCTTCACAAGCTTCTTCAATTTTTCATCATCCCAAGGCTTAACATGAATCAAATTCTCTTCATGCACCAATGTAGTGGTCACTGCCTTTTGTCTGCTGGTGACAATAACAGCACCACCAGTGTCCTTGGGCAAGGCTTGGGAAAACAGTTCTTTGCTCGCATCACCATCATTCTGATCAACACAGAACAAATCATTAAACCAATCATTGCAATGCCACACACTATCCAACACAATCAAGTACTTCTCCTGATGCAAGAGTTTATCGTGAAGATTCTTCAGCAGCCACTTATCTTCAGGTTCCTCCGCCAATAGATCAGGGTCATCATCCAAAAGTGCCAACATCTCCTTAACGATCCTGATATCCATTTCTTCTTCCGATTGCATGTCGTACAAACACACCCATATGGGCTTCTTGTACTTCTCTCTCACTCGTGGATCACTCAGAACCATTTTGGCAAGAGTGGTCTTTCCCGTGCCGCACATTCCATGAACACCAATGGCCTTGAACCCATCATTGGATTCAAGCCGTTTCACGATCTTTTCGATTTCTCCGTCGAATACTGAAAGGTCTGGTGCATCATTTCTTGTGGGGTACCTGCATGAAGAGAACAAGGGGGAGGTTGAGTATTCATTGATATTATTTTTGGACTCCCTCACGACTTGGAGGTTTTTCTTGATATCTTTCAACACGTCGTTGGTACGTTCTACTGGATCAAAACGCGAGAATATGGAGAAGGTTTTCTTGTTTATTCGACACTCGGCAATTGCATGATCCAGTTGGTAGAAATGACAGAGGGATTCAACAGGTGGAGGTGACCAGAATCCCGTGTTCTCTACGAATTCTTTGATTATTTCAGTCAATAGGGAAGTGATGGGTGGTGATAGGTTGAAAAGCTCAATATCTTTGAAAAATTCCAAGAAGTTTTGTTTAAGGATTTCAGCAGTGTCTGAGGCCATGATTGAAGGAGGGAGCTAGGAATCTAGAATGGTGATGATGATTGAGAATACAAACACTGATGAAATGTGTTTTTATTTTTTTTCACTTTTGTTTCAAACTTGTGGTGTTGAAATGAAAAAGCCAATAGTATTGTTTGTTTTTCTCAGATCTATCTCCAAGAACTATAAGCTTGGAATTAGATTCTTTTCTTGGAACGATGTAATAGATATATAATTTTTTTTCTTTGAGGGAAAAGAATGATTCCGTTTCAACTTTTGAAAACCAAACCAAACTGAAACAAGCAGTAGAAAGATTCTCGCTATAGGATTTTTTACTTTTTTAGGAATATTTTCATGATTGTATTTATTAAAAATGTTACTATAGCAATATTATAATATTTTAAAAAACATATTACCGTAGATAAATTAATTTACTGTGTAATATTATTTCAACAAAATGTCACTAACACTATAAGAAATTAATTCAATATATATTAATTTAGAAATTTATAATAAGGGTTAAATATATTTTTGGTTCCTCAAGTTTCAGTGAATTTTGGAATTAGTCGCTTTTCAAAACTTTATACCAATTTAGTCCTTCATCTTTAGAAATGCGTGGATTTAGTCCTTTTTATCAATATTTTTTAGGTTTATTTGACATTTTAAACGTATTTTATGATAATATTTGAGTTAACATTGAAGCGAAAATGTGTCAAACGGTGTAAACAATTCAAATACTATTATGAAATGCACCTCGCACATGGTTTCAAAAGTTTTCTACCGTGATTGTTTTCATAGTTCTTTTTACTGAGTCCAGATTCTCTGCTAACTTTTTTTGTGATGTCCTTTACTGAGCATTAAAAATACATTGTATTGATATTTTAAATATCTTTTTAATATATTTTAAAACATGAAAATTAGTGTTATTTAGTGTATTATGAAGTCACAGTAGAGGAACAACACAAAAAAAAAAAACGAACAGAGAATCCAAATTCTCTTTTTGCTACTCATCATGATTTTACTATTTGTCAACAAAATTAATGCAAGACGTATTTTGATATGATTACTATTGGTGATAATTTTGATGGAATTGCATCTTTAAACAATACATTATCCCATCTTCGGGACATTCAGTTTTAGTCTCTTTAGCTTCTTTCTACGTCGTCTTTAGACTTGCATGTCTATTGTTATGCGAATTGGAATGGTGATCCTAAGGATCGAAAATCCACTACTGGGTGGATAATTTTTCTTGGGGATTCACTTATATCATAGAAGAGTAAGAAACAAGATGTTACATCTTGATTGTCCACAAAAGTTTAGTATCACACCATGGCTTTAACTACCTTTGAGATTAGTTAGCTTCATTGGTTACTTGTGAATATAGGTGCCTATTTGAAAGATCATATGTCTCTACATTGTGACAATAAAAGTACTAACAAAATATATTGAAACAGGTTGTCATTTTACTCGTCATCATCTTCAATTTGATATTATATTTTTACCATTTGTTCATTCAGCTCTACAGGTTGTGTATATGTTTATCAAAATGTACTCCGTTTTAGGCTCTCATTTTTTATTTGACAAACTCTCAATGCATTTAATCTTATAATTGTGAGTTTGAGGAAAATGTTAACATAGGTCCATGTTTTAGGCCCATTTACTTGTGACTTCTATAATTAACTTTGTGTGTATTATATATAACAAACCTCTTGTAACATTTTTTAGACAATCAATCATACACAATTCCCTTCTTCATATATTTCTTTGTTTTCTACAGCATGATCATTCCCCGTCATAACTTTGCCACCTCTAATCTCTTGAAATGTGAGAAACCAATTTCTATTAACGTTATGTGAAATGTACATGTTGAATCAAGAATTAATGTTCAGCTCATAATCAATCAGACAAAACAAATAGAGCATTTCCATCATTTGATTCTTGAGACTATAATTGCTCCTCCAAATTCTGAACTATCTAATTTGTTTTTCTAAATTCTAGTCACTTCTCTTACAAATGTCCTTCACTTTAACAATTATAACATTTTGTTCTTATTTGTTACGTCATTTACACTTCAAATAGAGATGATTGTAGATACTGATGACATTCTAGTTTTTCTTAAAACTTCATCACCTGATAATAGTATTACATTATGTAACACACTCCGCGCATAAGTAAGATCATCTAATAACTTTGACTCTCCTTCCAACACCAAATCACATTCTTGTTGTCTAAGGAGAATTAACAGAGAACTGACATATTCTAAACAATTGTAAAAAAGTATTTAATGATAAAAAAATATGTACAACAAAACAACTCTATATATATTATGAAACCCAAACACATTTATATTACAAATTTTACTCCAGAACTTGTAGTTCTATAAAATCATCCTTTCTATTGTGACTTTATTTATCTACCAAAAATGACTATGTAATTCAAAGAAAAAAAGTAACCGTTGGATACCACATACACAAAGAAAATAGGAGAATGACACTACGATTTCCATTTCTTGACTCTCATATTTTACTTCTTGACATGATTTAGTGTGGACCATTGATTAATGAATAACTATCTTTCTCTTTGAAAGAATCAATAACCCACAATAAGCCACGTAAGGGAGTAAAAAATGAGAGTAAAAAATTATGAATCATAGTATAATTTTCCAAGAAAGTAAACAAGGGCTTACATCTTCTAGTCTCGGAATAAGAAAAAAGAAGCAACAAGTTACAGTGAAGTTATTGCTTTAGGTACTTTTGGTCTCATTTTTTTTCTCCTCATATTCTTCACTTACGACCAATTTTGCCCTTGCATGGCCTTCCTTGATCTGAAACTGCTTGGCTAGCCCTAAATGAGTCATCAATAGCCAAACAAGGGAAAGGAATTCTCCACCTTTACTAAGTTGTTGGACATGAGTGATTGGTATGCAATTTGCTGCTGCATATGATAATAATTCCACCCATACTTGTGCCATCAGTTTCCATTTGTTCGTCCCTTTCAAACCGTTTATAACTGTCGCCAATTTACACGCATCGAATAACAAAGATTTGCTCCTATCTCCCTTCACAGCAGAGGGTTCATATTCAACAGACACACTGGCCAGTGCCTCGCATGCCTCCTGCATTTTACTCTCTGAATCTTCATTCTCCTCTTTTTCTTTGCAAAGAATTCGACCAAACCGAGTGCCACTTAACACCTAGGCAGAAAAAAGTATAAATGTAATGAATGATTCAACATGATTGAAACTCTAACAACATAATTAGGGCTCATAAAATTTGAGAGGGGATTATATATTATTACCCTTTTGATGAACTGAATGAATTCTCCAAGCTTCTCGCACTTCACCCTTGCCTGATAGAGAAGCCAATTCGATCTGGTCCTCATAGTGTTCCTTTTTTCAAGCCGTCTCTTTCTTTCTTTTTCTCCCTCTTCTTTCATTTTCATTCTCATTTCTCCAGCAGCAATACTTTTCCTCTTGCTAAAGAAGTTAGTGGCTTCTTCACGCGTGTCTAGGAATCTTTTCTGCCCAATTCCCCTAACAGCAGACATCATGCTAGGTTGCATGATCAAGAGGTACAACATGTAATCCGACAAAAGCTTGCTAAAATGCCTCAGTTCAGTATCATCATATTCACAATCACCATCATTTCCTTGCTTGAGATCTTCACCATTATTTTCTTTCTTTCTACCATATTCACCATCATCATGATTCCCTGTCTCTATATCTTGACCATTGTTTTCTTTCTTTTTCTGCTCATCATTTTCGTTTTGCCCCTCTTTATCACCATTTTCATCATCATCATCATCACGATTTCCTTGCTCCAGATCTTGATCATTATTCTCTTTCTTTAGCTTCTCATCATTTTCGTGTTGCCCCTCTTTCTTTTCTCGCTTCTCATCTTCATCTTCAAAGAACAAGAGGTCAGTGGCAATGTGCCACAGAATTAGGCACTCATCAAAGGTGACTTCGTTGCGTTCCACATAACGCATCAACTTGTTCAGATCTTTTCGTGATAGATCACCTTCCTGGATAACCCACTCACCTCTGGAGGAACATATTCTTTGAATAGTTTCAACATCTTCTGCATCCCAAGATTTTCTTTTCAACTCGTTAAATATAAAAATCCAAAGCTTCTGAAGCATTGGCCTCTTATTCTCATACTTCCATTTTTCCACAAACTCTTCGACTCCAATTTTGTCGATCACCCAATCCCACCATTTTTTCTTCTTGTGTAAGCAATGCGATATCAAGTTGAATGCCGAGATGGTTTCAGACCATCTACGAAACAGTACGAATCTTTTCAACACTTCATATTCCTTATTTTTGAACCATTTTGGCTTGTTATCCTTGTGTTTTGTCCATTTGGGTTTCTTAAGCTTCAGAACCCAACTGAAATTGTTGGCTAGTTTGGTTGTTACCTTGGCAACTCCAGTGCCACTATCTGGATCACTGGTTTTCTGAGAGGCGTGAGAGTACAATACTGCAAATGAGTAGTCAGAGAAAATGAACATGATAATGGAGACGACTTCCAAGGATACAGCACCATACAACAATATGTAGGTGACTGTAACATCAAAGGGTTCGCAACCCCTCTTTTGCTCATAAATAAAAACAACCAAAGCTGCAACGACTGAAGCAATGGACAGAAATCGAAAGGAAAGCCCTAACCAGCTCTCTATGATGGTTGTCTTGGTGTAGAAAGTTTGGTAGAGGAAGTTGAGTTCAACCTCTATCACCCTCAAAGCATCCACTGCTGTTCTTTGGACCAAATAAGTTCGACTCTCATTGCGTTCCTGGAAGCTGAAGATCATGTCAACAACGAGCCCTTTGAATTTGTTGAAGTAGTCATAAGCACCCTTCATTACTTCCAAATCCGATAGCTTTTCGTCGAAATCGCTCTGAGGTGAAGAATTTCCCTCTTCAGGAGGGAGACCTAAAACAAAGTTTGAAAGTGGTTATAACAATGAATACTATTTTGTTGATGTTGCTGAGATTAAGCTTTAGATGCCTTACTCCGGGGAGTGTCTGGTTGTGAGTTGGCACTATTGGGTGTTTCTTTGAGTTGAGGTTGTTTGAAAGGGTTATTGCCATCAGTTTGGCCATCAGTTTCGTCTGTAGAAGGTGTCTTGGTGTGTGGATCATCTGGTTTGGCAGGAATTTGGTCTAGCTCATCAAACTCCATAAATTGATCTGAGATTTCTGGCATGGTTACTATTTGTGCTGGAAGTCCTGCTTCCTGTCTAGATTTGAGCTCCTCCATGAGCTTTGCATAGTTGGGACCTGGATCAGCATTTTGAATCATAGATTGTCGGAAGTTGTCAGCACTTGCAAGTTGCAGAGAACGAGTTCTTTCTGCAAATTTTATGACCCCTGCCATGAAAACTAGGGCTGTAGGGATCCATAACGTGTTTTCAGGAAGTGTCAGCAGGAACACGTAACCTGTTAGGCATACCTGTGAATATAAAAAGGTCACATATTTATATACACATATCTACTCAAAATAAACTAATGTCGTTTTTCATGTTTTCATCTCATATATAGGATGGATTTCAAAACCCTTTTTTTATTTCTATTAATTTTGTAATTATTAATATGATTTTCTTGAAATCGAATTAGTCTTATCATTGTCCAGTAATTACGAAATAAGATTGAGAAATGTAATACAATGGTAATGTATTGTGAGTATTTAAAAGAATAATATATTAATATTATACAAACAGTATCTTTTTTTAACAAATTTTTATACTTAAAAATAAAATTTAAATGAATATGTAAAACGTCATACTTGAATTATTTAATGATGTGAAATTTAAATTCATCTTCGAAACGCATCAAATATAAGCTTTTAAAGTCTGGCTATCAAAATTAGCTTAGTTCGAATGTCATATGATAATACATAAAAAATTAATACAAGTACTAAATATTTAATAAATGAATTTAAAGTTAATAATAACAGAAGAGAAAAAAAGGCCAAAATAAAAAATTATTTTTGTCATACTAGTATGCTCCCAACACACTACTCTTTTCATGAGAAATTAAAGGAAGAGAGAGAAGCTACACTTTATTCTTTCAAAGCCAGATCATAATTTGGACTCATCTTTCTAAGTTAACAGTGGAAACATGTCGTATTATTTTGTTTTTTTACTGTGTGTTGATGATGTTTTTTTTTTTTTAAATATTATATTTTTTACTTAATAGATATGCAAGAAAATGTAATAGTATATCATGTTGACTAAATTTTCCACTGCTTATGACATGTTTATTGCTTTCTTAGTTGACTACCTCGACTCTCCTCCTATAGAATAAATATACAAAAGACAGATAAGACAAGAGAAGCTTATTTTATTACTAAAAATTTTTGTATTAAATGAGTTTTTTTTTTTTGTAAATTTGTTAAAAAAAATTATAAAAAAAAATATTTTGTTATTTTCTCTGAGAATTTTAATCAGCAAGTATCATTTATGAGTAATTATTTTTTACAATATTATAAAATTCATAAATACTTCTTACAAAATTTATTGTAAAAAATATTTTATACAAAATAATTTGTAAGAAATTTGTAACAATTACCTGCAAATTCTTTAACATAACCAAATTTATAAATATTTCCTAAAAAAAATTTAAAACAAAATTAACAGAAAATATCAATTCTTTTAATAGTGTTTACCGAATTAATAAGAAATTGAGATTGTCAAACATGAGTGAATATATAAATTTGAGTCCTTGAAACCTTAGAAGAGTAAAAGAAAAATATAAGTATACAAGGTGATGAAATCTTTAAGGTTGTTATGTTGCTTGTAAAGTCTTTTAACATATTGAAATCAAATACTTTCTAGTTATGTAAATCTGAATTGAAGTATGTTAAGATCTATGTTGATTTTCAGTGGAACAACAGTTCAATCTTCTCACTTATACTCAATGTTGACTCAGACTTATACTTTTAAGAAAAAACAAGTAAATTAGGTTTACCTGCACCGTGAGTCCAAGCATGTGCCTGAGCCAAAGTTCATTGTCCTCGAGAGAAAAAGCAGTAATGGTGTCAGGGCCACCCAAGTGCAGCAGCAGAAACGGTGTCCAGAACGCGCGCAAGTAATCATCGATGGTGGAAACTGCCGTGTCTTTATCACCGTATTTGTTGGAGATGAGGCCAACACAGAAGTCCGCAGTGACATCTGCAACAAGATACGTGAACCAAAGCAACGACACCAACAACGTATTTCTCGAGCGTTTTCTGAAAGGAGCTATGAAGATCAGAACTATCTGCATGGTCAGACTCACAAGAACAACACCCTGAATGTTCCATTTCCCCCAAATGTTCCTCGCAAAGTTTGGGATAGGGTTTACCATTTCCCTTTACCTTCTTTCTTCTTCTCTCCCCGACAAGATCTCTCTCTTTTTTCCCTCGTGTTTCATCGTTTTAAATAGAACACCATGCATGCATGGATGATATGACTTTTTTTTTTGCTTAATATTCACCTAAATAACTAAGAAACTCAAATGAAAAAAAGAAAAAAAAATATGTATAGTAGTTAAGTAACATATTTAAAACCGTAAGAACTACACATGAAACGTTCTTCACGCAGTTATTCTTAAAGAAGGATTCATGAGATGTATACAAAAGAGGTAGTTTCTCTTTGATTTACTTTTTCTGACAGATTATTCTTTCTTCTTTTTCTCTTTTGTTACAGTTCAGGTTTGGAGTGGTTGTGATGTAGCTCTTCATCATCATTAAGGAAACAAAAGCTGAAGGTTCAGCTCTTCCGATACACTCTTCCTTTTCATTCTCTATCTTTATGTAGTTGGCAATTAAGTGGGGTATGAAAAAACTACATGTGTTGTGCTCTGCTTTGTTTCTTTTGCTTTATAGTCCTATTCTTTGGGAGAAAATGCTTCCCTTTTACTTTGGCTCCAGACAAGTTACATATCCTGAAAGAGAAAGCACGATAGAGGAACATAACTTTGCGCCTCAATTAGAAACCATGTTATCTTTCAACACACGCACTTCAAGTTACATTTATTTTTATTTTCGTGAAGTGTAATTGCTTGTTATGAAATGGAATATTAGCTATCATATATATATATATATATATATATATATATATATATATATATATATATATATGGTAATTATACAAACTTTCAGAAATAAATATCTTCTCCCATGATCTTGTGAATTATGGTAAACTCCAACAATTTTGTTTATATATATATATATATATATATATATATATATATATATATATATATATATATATATATATATATATATAAAGCTATGACGTGCAAAATCGCTGAAATAGTAAACTTCGACAACTTAAAAAGTCTCTATTTGTTATCAAATGTTAGAACAAAATATATTTTGAGAAATTAATATTTCTAAATTCAGTTTAATTTGGATCTTCAATATTTTAAAATTGATTTAGTTGATTCTATTGATTTCACATCGGCCGACAAAATTTTTCACTAATCCCAAGATTCTTGAAGCGATTGATGCAGATTCGCAGATTGCTTTTCATATCTTACATTCTTTCCATCTCATCTGAGTAAGACATTGTTGGAAAAGATCTAAAAAAATTAACGGAGAAACAATCGGAAATAAAATTTAAATCAAATCTTTTCCAAATATTTAATATACAAAATAATAAAATGTATAAAACATAGACGGGAAGAATTAGCAATCACCAAAACTCTTTAAAGTGAAAACTTCAATACAAAGAAAAAATTTACGGGACTTAATAATAATTAATAGGTTAAAATACTTTTTTTTCAATTTTCATCAAGTTTTTTCAAATAAGTCCTAATTTTGGTTTTGTGTTCAAATAGGTCTCAATTTTCGTCAATTTTATTCAATTAGGCCCGTTTTTGCTAACACCGTTTAAATAATTAACGATCATGAACAGTGATTACTACGTCATTTCGTGGTTTTTTTTATATTTTTATATTTTATATTTTTTCATTTTTTTATTTTTTTTAAATGTACACGTGTCAACCCAGTAGCGTGCCACTGTCACTTCGTGGTTTTTTTGATTTTTTTTTTGAATTTTTATAAATGTTCACGTGTCAAAGGAGTAGCGTGTCACATGTTAAAATCAATCTTCTATATTCAATTTGGTTCCTATATTTGTTATTTTTGTTCAATTAGGTCCCAATTTTGTTAACATTAACCAATTTGGTCCCTATCGAAGATATGACCAAATTTAATTTTTATATCAAAGTTATAATGATGTGAATTTTAATATATTACATAAAATATTTAATTAAAAAATGTGAATTTTAATATAAAAATTAAATTTGGTTTTAATTTGGAGAGGGACCAAATTGGTTAATGTTAACAAAAATTGGGACCTAATTGAACAAAAATAACAAATATAGGGACCAAATTGAATATAGAACATTGACTTTGACATGTGGCATACTATTGAGTTGACATGTGGACATGTATAAAAACTTTTACAAAAATAAAAAAATGCACGGAGTGACACGTGGCACGCTACTAGGTTGACACATGTACATTTTAAAAGAATTTAAAAAATTAAAAATAAAAAATTCAAAAAAACCACGAAGTGCACGTGGCCGTCACTGTTCATGCCCGTTAATGCTTTAAACGTGTTAGCAAAAAAGGACTCAATTGAACAAAATTGACGAAAATTGGGACCTATTTGAACACAACCAAAATTAAGACTTATTTGAAAAAACTTGACAAAAATTGGAACCAAAAATGTATTTTAACCTAATTAATACATACACCACAAGTTATCTTGGAGATTCCGAAGATCAACATAACACTAACAAGATGAATAACAAATCTAATGGTACTTTAAATAAACAACAGAAAGAACCCCAATATATGAAATATGAAATAAAATATTTGTTTTAAGGTAATTTTTCTGCTAAGACTTGCACAAGATAAACTTGTTGCTCTTTTCTTCTTCTTTACTCTTTTTTATGGCTTCTCATCAAAGACACTCACAACTTCTTTATCTTTGTCTCTCACTCTATTTTTTCTCATAACAAACCTAATGCAATGGTTGTATATTTAAATAATTGCATAATGGACCGGAAAAAAAATTGGTGATCCACCTAACCAATGTAATTATTGTGAAAAATACATGAATGATAAATACATTATTGATATATTCAGAAAATTGAAATCGGGTTTTAATATTTACGACTTTCAGATTCATGTGTAGGAAAGAACCTTAATGTAGATAGCATCTGGAGCTAAAACCTTGGCTAAATATATCATGATCTCATTGAATCAATAGAGTCCGAGAGAGGAAGGGACAAAGCATAAATGCTAACAATCCTGCATCAATCACTATAGCTAAGACTTCTAATAGTGTACATGGTGATAAAAGACAAAGATTAATAAACGTATATTTAAGTATTAATGAATGTCAAATTCTAATGAATATATAAGAGATATTTGATTTGATATGTAACGATTATCCTACAGAGTATACCGGGATTATCACTTCCAAATGGAAAATAATATTTTAATAATTATATTCTGATAATTTTTTTATAACTTAAGATAATATTTTTTAAGTTATTTTTTATTTTTTTTATTTTTTTTATTCTAAAACTATTTAAAAAATATATAATAAAAAATTGTTAAAATTTAATTGTCAAAATATTATTTTTTCCGCATTATTATTATTATGCCACCTACTCTATTTTTTTCTCCTAACACGATTGATTTGGATTAATTTATTTTATAGCGTAAAAGGATTATGAGATTGAAATGACAGAAAGAAAAAAAAAACCGACGAGTATGACGAGAGAAAGATATATGAAAATTTATTAGATATCAAACCTGTCAAATCAATAAGAGATAATTAAATTATTTTAATAAAACAAAAATTATTCAAATGAGATAAAAATTAAGATTAAGGAAACCAAATGACATATTATTTTATGTTACCCAATCAATTAAAATTTCATGTAATTAAACATGAAAATGATAATCAAACATTCTCGTACGAACAAAATAAACAATATATATATATATATATATATATATATATATATATATATATATATATATATATATTAAGAATTAGTATAAATAATAAAATGTGTAATTTAGCTAGTATTTGATTCAATAAAATTAAGAATACACCATTTTAATATGATTGTTAGAAAAAGAAATAAATGTGTAATCAATGTTGTATTATGAAAAAAAATATCTTAGAAATATAAGTGAATCTTGTGATAAAAAAAATAATAATAATTGAGAGATGACAAAAAATGTGAAGGAAAAAAAAATAAAAAAGAAGTATTATAAAACTAATGAAGTATATATATATATATATATATATATATATATATATATATATATATATATATATATATATATATGTATGTCCATCCACTTCTACATATCAAATTTAAAAAATCAAATAATATTCATATTCATACTCAATAAAACTTCCCGTCAAAACATTGAGAAGTTCAAATAATATTCGTAAGTTCAGTTTATTTGTCATCCTAGTACCGATACTATACTATCAACATCAATATTAATCTTATTTTAGATAACTCAAACTTTAATAATATTATTTTAGATAACTCAAACTTTAATAATCTTATTTTAGATAACTCAAAGTCTTGGAAAGACAATGTCTTAATATTTATTGGAATAATAGACCTCTAAAAGTAAGAGAGAAATGAATATTTGAAAAAAGTCAAGTTGCATGAGCTAAATTGACAAACCTAAATTAAAATAAAGGTTAAAATACTCAATTGGTCCCCGTTTTTGTACCAAAATCTCAATTTGATCCTCATATTTTTATTAATGTCAATTAGCCTTTTTCCGTTAGTATAAACTAACACCGTTAAGTAGGTATCACGTGTCAGCTCTTCATTTTTTTTGAATTTTTTTTAAAAAAATATTTATGCCACGTATTACATTTGTAGTGTACCACGTGCCAATCTAATATGGTGACACATGTCAAATTATTCTATGAATCTCAATTTGGTTCTCATATTTGTTAATTTGATTTGATTTCAATCCCAATTTTTTTTTTAAAAATTTTCAATTTCATGTGCTCCAAATTTAGACCAAATTTAATTTTTATATAAATGTTATGATAATACTTTTATTATAAGTGATATTTCTATTACATATTTTTAACAATATTAAGTTTATTTAAATTTATATTTTACATTAAACTTTATTTAAATTTTATTTTAAAATTATAAATATATAGATTGATAAATTTATATTTGAAATATTTGTATAACATTATATATCAATAATTTCTTAGAGTTGGCTTAAAAATAACAATTTTATAAATTCAAATGTAAAATTTTAAAACAAATTTATAACAAATTAAAATAAATATATTTAAAATTTTAATATTAAATAAACTTAATATTTAACAAAAATATTAATAACATTATATAAAAGTTAAATTTGGTGTAAATTTGGAGTGCATGAAATTAAAAATTTTTAAAAAAATTTCGGACTGAAATCAAATCAAATATACAAATCTAAGGATCAAATTGAGATTCATACAATAATTTGACATGTGTCACCATATTAGATTGACATGTGGCACACTACATACGTCACACGTGGCATAAATATTTTTAAAAAAATTAGAAATTCAAAAAAATTCAAAAATTCAAAAATAAAAAATAAAAAAAAATTCAAAAAAACGAGGAACTGACACGTGACACCTACTTAACATTGTTAGTTCCATAGTAATGGAAATGACCTAATTGTTACTAAGTTACAAAAATGTGGATCTAATTGAGACTAATAAAAATATGAGGACCAAATTGAAATTTTGGTAAAAAACGAGGACCAAAAACCAAATGAGTATTTTAACCTAAAATAAATATATAGATAAAGAAAACATCATGATGATATTATGGAGATGTTTCATATTGCTTCAAAACTAAAACTAATTGTACTTGAATTAAAACTAAATTTACATAGTTATATATAAATGATAGTTTTTTTTATCAAAGACTTTCAATTTAAATTTGGTTCTAACATAGTTGTTATTATTGAGTGTTGATTTTATTCATGATCAAATAATTTATAAAGATTATTTTGTAATGAGAATACGAATTCAAAAAGCAGAAGTAAGTAAGCAATCGAACGACACTAATAACGGAAGGTTGATATTTTTTCTTCCACATTTCAAATGATATGAATATGTTTATTTATGGTTGTGGTACTTCATATGATTTTTGAACCAATTTTTTGGAGTTTCTACTAGTCTAGTACTTGTAGCTCTCTCTTATGTTGTTTGTGAATGATTTTAGGGTCTTCTATCTTCTTTTATATAGTTGTGAACGTTGTCATTCTCGTCCACATAATATAATAACTATCGTTTATCATATTTGTTATGATAAATATAATAACTGGTGATATATAATATAACCAAGATTATATATATATATATATATATATATATATATATATATATATATATATATATATATATATGATAAAATATGAATTTTTCGATATCTGATACAAGTTAATTTTTTAATATCTTCTACTAATTAGTTACACTCACTACAAAAATCTTGAATTTTCGTGGGAGTTTATTAAAAGAGGTTAGTATAACCTCAAGTAATTTTTACACATAGTAGAAGTTTTTTAAACTCCTAGTAAGTGCTAGAGATTTTTTAAATAAACCATAATAAATTTCATTTTCCTCTCTTTTTTTTGCAATCCCTCTTTCCTCACTTTTTAAAGATACAGTATAATCTATCCTCTCGTTCGCGTGACCTAACAGTCTCTTGCTCGCGTGACCTAACAGAATACATTTTCTTCTCTTCATCTCTTGAGCTCAAGTAAAAATTTTTGTTTGCCCTCTCTCAATCAGCAAACATGGTCCTCTCTCAATCTTAGCTTCCAATTTCTTTGCATTTCTCTTCTCGAATCGATTAATCGCTATTTCGAATTGGTAATAGCTTTCGATTTTTTTTTCACTTTTATGTTAATTTCTCACTTTCAGCCTTTCATGTTAATTTCTCACTTTCCCCCTTTCATCAAATTTGTTCTGCGTTGTGCAGTTGCAAGTTTAATGGCTTTGGTTTGGTCGTTGAGGGTTCGGTAATTTGTGTTGCTTCATAGTTATTTCACGTGTTTGCAATTGCTTTGCAGGTTTGCTACTTGATCTAACCTAAAACTATCGTAGGTAATGCGTAGAATTATTGTGTATATAAAATTTGCTAGTGAGGATTACTACAATGGAAGGGTAGTTGACACCATGTCATTCTCTCATGGTTGACTATATAAATGTATATGTGTACAAGACATACACATACCAAGCAAGTCACAAAAATATTCACAAGTTTTTATTCCAATTAATTTTTATTTTTGTTTTTCCTTGATTGGATATTAGAGTAACAGAGAGGAAATACTAAAGCGAGGAATACCATTGTAATAATTGTTTTTTCTATTGCTACTGTAAATTTTGATGTTGGTATTAGCCCCCTTTGGTGGTGTGTACCAAGAAGGACTAATGAAAGAACCAAGAAGAAACTTATATATGCTAGAAATTAGTATTTGAAATTGTGTTGTTTTACAATTATTTTACCTTAAGTTGTAAATAATGTACTTTCTTTTTTTAATGAATGTTATATTCGGGATAATGTATCATTTTAGAATATTTGTCTTGTCTTTTTCATTATCTCAAGTATTTATGTTGAGGAACAATAACATATTTAGGAATGCAAAAGTAGATGTTGAGAAAATGTTTTCTTTGGCACAAATTAAAACATGGGTCTGGATCACAAATAAGTATCCAAGAGCATCTTTTTCGTATTCAGATTGGTTCTTATGTCCAATCATGTGTCTAAAATCAATGCGACTCTAATCTTAACATCTAACACTCCATTACTCTTGTATGTATGCTTTGAAAAACGTAATGAGTGAGTGTCACCATTACGTGTCTTTATGTGTTTTGTTTTGTATAATGTTGTGGCCTTTTGTTGTGGGACTCTTGATTGTATTTTTTTTTTTTGCATGGTTATAGGATTTTTTGGATGTTCCACCGAAGATCACAAAGTCTACAATAAAAAGAATTGAGACTATGCTTGATTCAAGTATATATGCACAAAGCATTTTTTGAACACAAGTTTTTGGGATTGTTATAGAAAACAAACTACAATGTAAAGTTTAGTTTTCAATGAGGTTGTTGTCATGACAATATTTTTTGGGCATCATTTAGAGAGGGGGAGTTATATTGTTGCATTTTATTTTTCTTTGTGTATATATTACTTTGTCTATGTGTTGGGACAACCCAATTGTCCATATTCAATACATTATTTTTTGTTGATAAAAAAAAAATCTCACGTATTTATGTGGATTAAAAGAAATCAATTTACATGCAATAAAAAAATACAAATGAAATTAACGGAGGTTTGAAACTCCAAGAAAAAGCACTAAAATTATGAATCGCATAGTAGGAATTTGAAACCTTTAAGAAGTAGCGGGTGTTTGAAACCCATTGAAACCTCTAGGAAGGGATTACTCTAAAATGTCGATAATTTATTAGCTACGCTGATTTTACTTGGAAAAAATCAAACCTAGATAATGTACTTAGCGAGAATTAAAATCTCTGAAAACGTCAAATAAAACCCTTGCTAAAACATTTTTTATTGTAGTGACTATGTTAAATGTTTTTCATCACATACAAAACACATAAGAAACATCTTACACAAAACAATTGTGAAAGTATAGAAATTCCTTTTTTATTCATATTCCATAAACTTTAAAAAGAAATTGTAATATTCTTGTTCTGACATTAGTTTTAAGCAAAGAATGAGTAGAACTTCATGGTTATTGAACGAATATAGAAGAAGTGAAAGAATAAGCAACGAATAACCTGTTATGTAGGGTGTAGAAAGGGAGAAAGGGAAAAAAAGTGATAAATATAGTTCTTTCAAGTAAGAATTTTTGTTTACATCAGAGACATTACACTTGATAAAGAGATACGACCACCACAATTTTTGTACCAATAAACCAGGTAGTACCTTCACTCATATTTTCTGTAAATTTATCTATTTTATTATTTTCCTACAAATTTATATTTTGCAGGAAATTTCAGAAGAAATCTATGCAAATGAATTCATGATAGAAACTTTTACAGGTAGCTTTTGTGTGTATCTTTCTCATGATCTATTTATTATTTGAAACATTTAAAAAAACATTGCTGCAATATCCACAATATGTCACTCCATTAAATTTCAAGAGATTTTGGAATTCCACACAAAATAAAATTGAAAAGATGTTCTTAATATTTTCATTTAATTAAATATTGTTAGTGATAGTTCTCTTCATTAATATTGGAAATTTCGTAGTTTTATCCAAGCTTATAAGAAGATTATCTGTTTTCCCATATATAGGTGTTGTTTTTCTTTTGTCTTAAGTTTGTTTTTCTTCTTCTCTTCTCATTCAGGTACCTTTA
>Ga0209589_1005482_pt1 | contig 21530 bp, 12 predicted proteins | sample CowpeawhiteBW_FD_187525 | JGI IMG/M metagenome (GOLD analysis project Ga0209589, IMG submission 187525) | Root nodule microbial communities of legume samples collected from California USA - Cow pea white BW (SPAdes) (version 2) | ecosystem: Host-associated > Plants > Roots > Nodule | place: USA... | reverse complement strand
ATGTTAAAATTTTATTATTATGATTATTATTTGTTCTTTGTATCATTTTGATTAAGTAATGTATTATAACTTTTATTAGTGTATAAAAAAGAGATTCATTAGAATTTAAAATATTGAAGTAAACAAACATTTAAAATATATTTTAATTTGAATATTTGTTTCCTTTTATATTTTTTTAAAAGTATTTTTAAATTTCATCAACTAGGTTTCATTAATGTTTGCAAATTTAATAAATGTGTTGGTTCTCATGAAATTTTATTTGGTATTATAATCTAAAATGTAAATAATTATAATTTATTTTAAACTTTTATTATGATTATTATTTGTTCTTTGTATCATTTTGATCAAATGATGTATTATAACTTTTATTAGTATATAAAAAAGATATTCATTAGAATTTAAAAGATTGAAGTAAACAAACATTTAAAATATATTTTAATTTGAATATTTGTTTTTCGCTTATACTTTTTAAAAAATATTTTTAAATATTATCAACTAGGTTTCATTAATGTTTGTAAATTTAATAAATGTGTTGGTTCTCATGAAACTTTATTTGGTATTATAATCTAAAATGTAAACAATTATAATTTATTTTAAACTTTTATTATGATTATTATTTGTTCTTTGTATCATTTTGATCAAATGATGTATTATAACTTTTATTAGTGTATAAAAAAAATATTTATTAGAATTTAAAAGATTGAAGTAAACAAACATTTAAAATATCAATTATATCATTTTGATCAAATGATGTATTATAACTTTTATTAGTGCATAAAAAAAGATTTATTAGAATTTAAAAGATTGAAGTAAACAAACATTTAAAATATATTTTAATTTGAATATTTGTTTTTCTTTTATATTTTTTAAAAAATATTTTTAAAGTTTATCAATTATGTTTCATTAATATTTGCAAATTTAATAATTGTTTTAGTTCTCATGAAATTTTATTTGGTATTATTATATAAAATGTAAACAATTACAATTTATTTTAAAGTATTTGATATGGAAGAAACAATCATCATTCTAATATTGAATATTTGATAATATTATGTTTCCTTTATCATAAAAATTTTATTATTTTATAAAAATTAATTAAAATTAATATTGAAGTAGTAAGAAAATGGGTATGGGTATGGGTACGAGATTATACCCGTTACCCGGTGAGGATGGGGATGGGTCAAAAGTTTAATACCCGTTGGGTTTGGGTATGGGGATGGGGATGAGGATGAATTTTTTTTACGGGAATGGGTATGGGATAGCGAAACCCATACCCGCCCCAACCTGTTGCCATCCCTATTAACAGGTGCTCTTAAGATATAATTTGCTATCTTTGATTTTCATTACCTTTACGTTAAAATTTAGAATAATTAATTTTATTAATTAAAATAATTAATTTAATTAATCAAGGTATAAATATAATAAATGATTATTATTTTTATTTTTATTTTTTTGTAAAGTTTTCGTTTGTTGTTTTCTTTATTAATTTAAGGTTTTACTTTTTTATATTTAATTATAGAGAAAGAGTTAAAAAAATAAACAATACAACAATGTTAAAATTATTTTATTATTTAATTAATTTTTAATTTTATTATATATATCAAATAAGTTATTATATAATATTTATTGACATTTTTATCTTCTAAATAAAATAAAATTATATTAACCATTATTAAAGTCAAAATTTATTTAGTGTCAAAGTTAATTATAAACTTTTATAAAATTTAATATTTATTAATTATCAAATGTCATGAGACATTGATCAGCATGACCTATTCTAAAGAAGAATGCTTTTGAATAAACTAACAAATTCAAGTTTCAGAAAGTCAGAGTAATAAATCTTAATCCGTTTTAATTATTGAATTTATTAATACTTAAGACCAATACTAAAAGATGAAAAAAAAAACATTAAAAATATTTATGACACTAAGCAAATATAACTTATTTAATATTTCTTCATTTTAACCACTTGAAAAAAATAAGATAATGACCTTTGACTCACTTTTAATTCCAAATTCAAATTTCTCTTCGGTTATTTATTTTGATTTGTTATGTGATGTAATAATCAAATAATAATTAAAGTAGTGAATTAAAATTAAATAAAACAATTGTAAAAATATCATTATAAAAAAAAAATAGTATCTTTATGTCACATACCAATTGCTTAAGTTTATTAATTGAAAAAAATATTATATCTTCGTATAAATCATTCTATTATTTAATAAACACATGATCCCCAAATTCTTTAAGAATATTAAACTGTACGAAATATATATTAAAAATTAATAAAAATTAAATCAGATAGATTTTAGTTTTTTTATAAATATAATATTTAATGTTAATAAATAATAAAATATAATATTAAATATACTAAAAAATAAAAAATTTATTAAAAAATTTTGTATTTATTGTTTGTTATTTTTTGAGTTACTTATGAATATTACTTCATTATGTTTTCTGTCATTTTTCATATGTTCTTTTCCATTGTGAAAAAGAAAAAAATATTTGTCTCTTATCTCACTTGATAATAAAATATTAATTGTACTAGACGTAGGCGATTCTGAGTAATTATCCGGCCTAAACCGTCTATGTCTAGCTCAATGGTAAAAAGATGGTCAATTAAACAAGACAGCACACATGGCAGCTTAGGCCCCCTACTCCAAAGAACAACACATATGAAAGAACCGTTAATCCCAAACTTGGAAAAATTACAGCAAGGCCTCTAGTGTCAACTCGCTAACACAGGACTTGGGCTTGGCCCAGGCCCATCCAGAATCTGAATATTGGCCCAACGCAACTAAGGGGACCCAGCCCATAAGAAGGGGCAAACATAATTAATGACTCTATAATAATACATGTGGACCCCAACAATTAAGAGGTACACTCTCATTAATTCACTAATATGATATTTGACTTTTGAGAGCCTTTGCTGACTTGATCGTCGGAACCCTTTCCACAGATAACCCCTTAAGGGTCCGAACCGCCAACGTTAAGAGAAGACACATCCAAGCCAAGGAACAACTAGTTCGAGAAGTCAATAGACAAGATGTGATTTGTGATTTGTGTTCCCTGACATCTTGTTATTGTTTCCCTAGGAACATTAATTTTATAATAAGCATTTTTTAATTCATTGCCTTTTGTCATTTTTTATGAACATAGAAGGAAAATTCATGTATCGTGTATTTTTTCATAACCAGTTTTTACTTGTCGCTTGATCATTATAGATTTTTTTAATAATTAAGTCTCTTGATTTTTTAATTAGATTTTTATAAATAGTTTTTTATTCTTAAACTTTGATTTTATACACAAAAAAGTATATTGATAAAGAATAAAAGAAAATATTACTTTATAAATATGATAAAAGGTCGTAAAGATGAAAACAAACAAATTCAACTTCTTCACATATCTTGAAGCATAATAATAATGATCAAATTGTTCAATTAGAGGAAATAGTATAAATCATGATACTAGTACTTGAAAAAGAAATAGCTGAAAATTTTAGTTCTTATTCAATTCTTGTTTAATTCAAGAATATTATGTGATTTCTTTTATATTTATCGTTATATTAAATTATGTACTCATTTTTATTGTATTAATAATAATTAAATATATGAAGTTTGAATGGATTATTTTGTCTTCTCCAAAATTATTGCTCAATATTTGTCACTAAATACAACTTTAGATGATTCAATATTTATCATATGAAAAAATAATATATTGGTAAGAAAATATAATCGGGGGATGTTGAATTATATTTTAAAGGATATGTATACTAAAAATAATGTACTTATTATTATTATTATATGTTTAATATTTAATAATTATTATTATATGTTTAATATTTGCTAATTATTATTAGGGTCATGATAACGAGTGTCCCAGGACAATGGTTAAGAATAATTGATAAAGGTTTAAATACTATTTTGGTCCAGTTTGTTCATTTTGCTCTCTCTCTTTTTTCGCATTCAATTTTGTCCTTGTTTTGCTAAATTATGTTCAATCCCGTTCTTTTCGTTGATCCCGTTCAATCCTGTTCCACTTGATCACCATCACTTTTTATTTCATGATCATTCACCACTACACCCTTTACCATTGCCACTACCACCACCATTGTCGTCGCGACCACCACCACCATCACAACCATAACAAACACCACACTAAAACCACCGCCACCACTAAACTAAACTCACAACCATCCCTACCACCACACTAAAATCACATTCACCACCGTTACACTAAATCCACCAACAACAACACTCACGGTGGTTGGGGTTTTAGCATGATGGTGGTGAATATGGTTTTAGTGTGGTAGTGGTGGTGGTGATTTTAGTGTGGTGGTGATTTTAGGGGTTGGGTTGTTATGGTGGTGGTGGTGGTGACAACAACATTAGTGGTGGTGGTGGCAACAACAATGATGGTGATTGGTGAAGAGTCATTAAATAGATAGTGGGGGTGATGAAGGAGTTCATGGTGATGGTCATGATGAAGTGGAGGTTGAGAGTAATGAAATGGAGGATGAGACTAAATTAAACAAATATTAACTAAAATAGGGATTTATTTGAACAAAACATAAACAATTATAATTAAAACACTCTACGTAATGCAAGTAGTGCCAACATGTACACTTTGTCGTTATCAATTTAAACGGCGTCAACGAAAATGACAAAATTGAACATAATTTAGCAAAATAAAGACCAAATTGAATGCGAAAAAAGAGATGGACCAAATTGAACAAACTAGACCAAAACAGGGACCGATATAGTATTTCAACCTATTTTTTGTTTAATTACTCGGATGGTACCCACTTTGGTAGATGTGTGTCAATTTGGTCCCGCTTTAAAAAAAATCAATTGCATCTCAACTTTCAAAAAAATGTCTCAATTAGGTCTCTTTCGGACAAAAATTACTAACATTGTTAATGATGTGCCACGTGTCAATCTGTGATTTTTTTAATTTTGTATTTTTTAATTTTTCTTTTTGCAAAAAAAATGCCACATGATATGTCCTTGGTGTGACACGTGACATTGTTAGTGTCAGGTGGCAGGACAATGTCACGTGTTAGTGTCACTATCAAATTTCATTGTATTGATCTCAATTTAGTTCCTATATATGTCTCATTGATTCAACCCAGTCCCTACTTATGGGTCTCTGATTCAATTTTGATCAAATTCTTTTTAATAATTAAAATATTTTTTTAATCCTTTTTTACAAGATTAAAATGTATCAAGTAAAAATATTTTTACAAAAGTTAAGTATCAATTACATGTGTATAATACTTGGACATTTTTGTTCTCTAAATAAAGTTAAAGTTTGATGTTTATTACTTATTCATAACCATTCACCAAGACCCAAATCAGTAATTGATTCTCATAATTCAATTTTAACTTCAATGATCATTAATGCAATTTACTTTATTTAGAGGACAAAAATATTCATAAAGGCTATACAATTGTTGCAAGGCCCATTTGTTCTTCTCTTAATGTTTAAGGGTCTAGCCTTAACTTTTGGGCCTAAGGGCTAACCAATAGGGTACCCCAAGACCCCCCCCCCTTATAGCCACGTGTTCCTTTCATTCTGTTCACTTTGCAAAAACAATTCCTTTCTCACTCTCTCTTTTCTCCAACAAAGCTCTGCTAGGCTTTGGCTCCGTTCTTCGTCAAGCTAGTTAAACTCCATTTTTATTCCACATAAGTTGATCCTCAACCCATACCATCTCTTCTCTAGCTTTATTTTCGTGATTCCAACTAGGGTTCATCTTGGTAACCTCATTTTCAATCTGGTGTCAGTATTTCCAGCTCTTGAATATGCTCTTGGAGTTGTAGTTCTCATCTGTTGAGTGCCTATGTCTTTTGCTAGCCTCTGTCCAGGTAAGGCAAATAAGGGTTTCATTGTTTTTAAGTTATTTTTGCATGCTTGGTCTGCTTTACGTTATGGATGTTTAATTCATGTTGTTTGTTGTGTGAAAATACATTGCTTTTACTGTTGATGTGATTTGAATCTGGCTTCGCACGAGTGAGAGCTGGTGGGTTCTACTGAACTCGCCTAGGCGAGCTGGGTAGTCGCTCAAATGTAAAGCTCTCGCTTAAGCGAGGAGCTCTCGCCTGAGCGAGAACAGTTGCAACCCATCTCCCTCTCTATTTCGAGGGCTCGCCTAAGCGAGGGCCATTCGCCTGAGCGAGAGTAATCTCTGTTTGCAATCTCGCCCAGGCGAGGGCTGGTAGCTTGAGCAAGGGGTTCCTCTCGCTTGAGCGAAAGCTCCTTAGCTTGAGCGAGATTGACAAAGTTGGTTGGATAAGTGTATGTTTCTAATGATTGGTTGCTTTATTGTTTTAAAAAGTTTAAGTATAATGCCTTGTATGATCTATATGATATAATGGGACTCGAATTGATGAGTTTGGTATGAATAAGTGCATGAATCATGATTGGTTGATTGGTTGGATATTGGCATGAGATTGTTATGCTTGATTAATCTATGGTTGGTTGGTGAGACATGGCTATGGTATGAGATTGACGTAATTCCATGAAACTATTGGTGACATTTCATGGTGGTGTTGGATGTGATGGACGTAATTCCATGAACCTCTTGGTGAGATCTCATGACGGTGCCGTATGTGATGGACATAATTCTATGAACCTCTTGGTAAGGTTTCATGGTGGTGCCGTAGTGTATATAATTAGGTAAGGATTCAGGTAAGGATTGCATCCTGAAACTCTAAAGAGTCTGCTAGTCTCATGTAGAGCGGACTGACTCAAGTGGTGAGAGTAGCAGGAGGCCTTAGTCTTTGGCAGGATAATGGCCTTAGATGCTTGAAGGCTAACCTTGTGCGTGGTAGGGTGAAACACATTGGTAATGGCTTTGTAGAGCAGTAGAGGCCACCACAAGTGCAAACATCCAGTGAATCCGACCGATTATATGTATCCAAATAGATTGAGTCTTAGTCTTACTTGTTTGCTATCACATGTTTGGATGATTGATATGTTCTTGATTTTTAAAGTTGCATGCTTAGTTGTATGATAAAACCTTTTTACTCTAGCTCACCCTTCTTGCTTGTGTTTGTCTTCTTGTGTGATTTTTCCTTTTTGCAATGATGACCAATTCCTTGGTGTGAGCAAATATGGGAACCTTGGTGATCGCAGTGACGATGGGAATGCTATAGTGTAGTCGATCATGGGCCGATGTTGGGATCATGTTTGAAGGACCTTTGTTATATTGTAATCTCTTTCCCTATGAGCAAGCTTTTGAACATCTGTTGAACCTTTTATATTTTGTTCATGGCATCTTGGTGTGCCTTAGTCTTTCTTTATATTCTGGATAACTGTGATGGTTAATACATATACTTCATGGCGTTGCTCTTTATATTATATTATATGTGAGGTTTTATTATAAGATTTATTCTCTATTAAATGGATTATTACTATTATCATTTATAATTTATTTAATGCATACAAAATTTTAACAAATAATTAAATAATAAAATAATTTTAACATAGTTATACCTTTAAAATAATTAAATAATAAATTTAATGTAATCAAATTTAGTTTCTCTTCGTTATGTAATATCGATCAGTGAACTTTTATAATTAACTTTCTTATTCGTCCCTCATTTTAACTTTCTATTTTATTTTGAATTAGGTAGTAAAATCATAACATGTTGGGTTTAATCAAAAGTAAAACACTGTAGAAATATTTTCACAAACATATCATTACCCGTAAGATAATCATAATCACCTCCAATAATAAAATAAATTAAAAAGAAAATGAAAAATATTGAATAATGATAACTTGTAATAGAGATAATTTTGTATATAATTGAATATAAAATTAATTTGTTAAAATAAAATTATTTAACGACTTTTTTATTATTTAATATGACATTGCATTCGTTATTTTCATTATAAAAATTATTATATATAAATTTCATTCTGTTTCATATTCCTTTAAATCAAATAGTGTTATAATGTTCATATTTTGAATGTAACTTTATTTAAATACATTACAACTAAATTAAAATTATTTTAATTATTTTGTAACCCTTTTTTATGCATCAAATAAATTATAAGTTACAACTCTATAATATTTATGGATAATTTTGTCCTCTAAATAAATTGAAACTACATTAACAATTCATTTAATATCATAGTTAACAATGAATTTTATGTTTATTAAATATACCTTAACTAGTATTATAATGGCACTTGTTAGCATAATACTTAATTGTTATTATATGTTTAATATTTACTAATTATTATTAGGGTCATGATAAAGAGTGTCCTAGAACAAGACACTGGTTAAGAATAATTAATAAACATTAAATTTTACAAAAGTTCATAGCTAATTGTGACATTAAATAAATTATGACCTCAATCATCATTAATACAATTTTACTTTATTTAAAAGACAAAAATATTTAAAGTTAAAAAATAATTAAATAATTTAAATGTTGTTTTATCATTTATCTTCCTTTTTAACCGTTTCTCTTTCATTTCAATGTTATTAAACATTAAAATATAATTAAAGGTAAAAAAAACTTAAATTAAAACAACCAATGAAAACAAGAGTAAGCAACTTAATTATGTTTAGGTTTTGTTAATCAGTGTCATTAAACCATTGATTAAGAATAATTAATGGTCATTGAACTTTGAAAAAATTCAAAATAAAAAATGATATTTATGAATTTTGACATTAATTATTATTAATGTAGTTTTATTTTATTTAAAAGACAAAAATATTCATAAATTGTAATTGATAATTTATTTGTTACAAAAAATAAAGTTAAAAAAAGAGAGTAAGCGATCAAGTATATCAATTATCAAGGAATAAAAGATTAAATATCTAAAAAGTTAAAAAAAAAATGATTAAAATATGAAAAATCATAATTCAATTATAACTTATGAACATTTTTGTTCTTTAAACAAAATAAGCGTCATGTTAACTAGTATCGTAAGAGAGTATTTAAGGTGTAAATTAATGAACATAAAAGTATGTAACATTCAATAATATTAAATAAATTCTAACCTTAATAATTATCAGTGTATTTTTACTTTATTTAAATGAAAAAAATGTCTATAAATGTTATACATCTTAATTCATAATTTATTTTACTACACAAAAAAAATAATTAAATAATAAAATAACTATATTTTAATATTATTAAAATTTAAAATATAATTAAACATAAAAATAATTAAATTAATAGAAAATAAAATATTATTTATATTTTTAATAAAAAAATAATTAGCATAATATTGTCTTATTAACAAAATAAATAATATTTTTTTTTGTTAATTTAAGTTTTTTTTAATTATATTTAAATTTTTAACAACTTTAAATTATGATTATTTTTTTATGTTTTAATTATTTTTATCAAATAAAGTATTAATTACAAATATATAATATTTTTTAGTATTTTGTCCTCTAACTAAAATAAAAATGTGTCATTAAAACCTGTTTAAAGTGTAATTAATGAATATTGTATTCTATAAATATTTATAAATAATTGTAATATTAAATGAGGCAGGACTTTAGTACACGATTACTTTATATAGAGGATAAAAATTTCCATAAAAATTTTATATTTGTAATTGATAATTTATTTGATGCACACATAAATATTTAAAAAGTAATTATATTTTAATGTTATTAAAACTTAAATTATATAATTAAACATAAAAAACTAATTAACAAAAAATAAAATATTACTTGTCTTTTTAATACAGACAATATTATGTTAATTACATTTTATCTTCTTTATTAAGAAACCAAATAATAATTATTTTATGTTAATTTAAGTTTAATTATATTTTAATTTTTTACAACATTAAAATGTAATTATTTTATTATTTAATTATTTTTAACTTTTTTGTGTGTGCATCAAATAAATTATCAATTACAAATATATAATACTTATGAACATTTTCTTTTTGTCCATTATCTAAAGTTAAAGTGCATTAATAATTATTAAAGTCATATTTCATTTAATATTATAGATACCTATGAATTTTTATAGAATTTAATGATCAATAATTACAACTTAAACAATGAATAATAATATTTAACTCACTTTTTTGACCAACTTTTAATCCATCATTTTAATCACCATTAGATCATCACATCACAAAAAAAAATAAAAATAGATATCTAATGATAATTGAACTAGTGGATTAAAAATGGATAAAAAAGATAAATTAAAATATGATTATCCTTAAATAACTCAAAGAATATTCTGATGACACTAGTCAGCAAAACCCATAAAAATATATTATAATTTTTTATAAAATTTAATATTTATTAATTATACCTTAATTATTAATCTAAATGGTAAAGAGTGAGAGGAGTTTTGTAGTTGATCTGAGTTACAGGGTGGGGAGAGTGGAGAGATTTGAAAACGCAAAACTGAAGGCCCACTCACCTCAAATCCACGCAACTATTACTATAAAACCCCTCACTCACTCTGCTTTGTGGGGTCACAATTTCAACACACAAAACCCTAAATTCCCAAATTCCCCAAACCCTACAATGACCTCACAAGTTGTCCTACAAAATTTCCCTCACTCCGAAACCAAACCCCCAACAACTACCACCACCGATTCTCAACCCACTGCGCCGTCACTCGCCGTCACCAAGAGGTCTTCCGCCGCCGCCACGCGCTCCACTAAGGACCGCCACACCAAGGTCAACGGCCGCGGCCGCCGAGTCCGCATGCCTCCGCTCTGCGCCGCTCGCATTTTCCAGCTCACGCGCGAGCTCGGCCACCGCTCCGACGGTGAGACCATCGAGTGGCTCCTCCGCCACGCAGAGCCTTCCATCATTGCAGCCACCGGCTCCGGTACCGTCCCCGCTGCTCCCATCTCCTCAGTCGCAACCTCTCTTCCCTCCTCCGAGTCTTCCGTCTCTGTACCGGTGGTCGGCGGCCAGGGAATGTTCTCCATGGCGCCGCCAAGTTGCCGCCTCGACCTGTCTCCGCCACCGGGGTTGGACTTCGCGGCGTCCAATGGCTATCGGCACATGCCGTTCACGGCCCTGCTGTTGCAGCCGGCTACGGCGGACGATAACCAGAACGACGATTCTCTCGGCGAACAATGATATCGGTTGGAACCATGGGGAGGTTCTTTAATTTAATTGATTTCAGGGTTAGTTTTGGAGTTGCGTGAAATCAATGTGGGTGTGTTTGGTTGCGGTTACATTGTTCTGTGATAGAAAGAACGGAGTGAAATGTAACGATTATGTAAATTATTACTAGAAACTATTTGAATGTGAATTATATATATATTTGAACCTTTCTGGGTTTTAACATGTGCAAAATTTTGATTAGGATTTGAACCCACCTTTCATAGCTTAAGTTGAATTCGACTTCGACGATGATCGGTAGTAGAAAGAAGACGACCATGTTTTTCATTTTGCCCAAAAGTTTAATCCGTATGCCAAATGTGATTGAATGATCTCAATTTTGTTGTGTTTATGTGATTACGTTGTGCAGAAGTTTAGGCCAGAAAGATCTTTATTACTTCTTTAGAATAAATAAAAAAGGAATTTTGATCCTCTGTCAACTTTTCTTCCTTCCAAAGGACCTGCAAAATGTCTGTTCCTTATTCATCATATGACAGTAATCAAATGGGAGAGAGAATATGATTGATCTATGTTCTTAATTTCGCTGGAGAAGATCCATTCTGGAAAAAAAATGGGGATAGTGTTTCATGCAGTTGCATACGTTTGTTTAGTGTTTGAATTTAAGGATGCTTAATAAAAACTGTGATTCAAAAGTCTTGATTTAACTGGTGTAGAATAAATGACAAAGAAAGAGGAAAGATCTAGATGAAACAGGTGGGAAAATGTATACATGAAAAATGTGTGGGATTTGGGGAGTGAGGCCAATGAAATGACATGCTGCAAATTTTGTGATAATTATTTAGATTTAATCGTTTTTTTCTTTCTAATTTATTTGTTTCTTGCAAGTTACTTATGTATTTTGTCTTCATTTCTGAAGATGGTGCTGATTTTCTGCCTTTTTCTTATCACGAGTTTCGGTAGTCAATTGCTGACGTGATAACATTTATTATTGGTGTGAAACTCTACTTTGAGGTGACAACACATGTGCTGATAATATACGTAAACAGAATATATGGCACTTAGTTACGGAATGATGAGAAGTTATTCATGTGAGTTTAAGAATTATTATGTAATAATACAGAATAACTTTTGTAAAATATTATGTAATAAGTATTATAAACATGTGTTTCTCAAGAATACATATTATTGATGGAGAGACTAGAAATAAAGAGATCGATAGGGATGTCAACGGGTAGGCTACGGATAGTAGCTTTTCCGTGTTTTATCCGTTTCGCATTCGTATTTATATCTGTCAAGTATCCACGAGTACCCGCGAGTATTTAAAAAATAAATATTTAATCATAAATTTAAATAAAATAAAATACATCATTGTCATAAATTTTAAATAAAGTTCAAATAAACTCATATTCATACAAGTTCAAATAATTATAAAAATAAATATAAAATGATGTTCAACACAATGAAAATTCTTTAATTAGTGTTTTGATCAACAAGTCTTCGATTGATTCCTGAAAAAAAAATCAAATAATAAACCCCAACTGCCTTGCCAAGTATTCTTATTTTGATTCCATCATTTGACAACAAGCATACCATAAACGTCACTGTCTATGATGTATATGGCCAATTTCAAAAAAGGAAAAGAGAAGAATGTCAAAGGGGTGTACTTGAAAGAAAATAACGTACTAATACTTAAAGCTGGAAGAATGAAGACAGAAGAAGATAAGATGTGCATCTTAGAAAATATTAGATCACAATGTTTTTTACTAATATATATAAGGGTATTTTTGTAAATTAAAGTTTAGCGGGTACTGATATCCACGGGTACAAATACTATGATATCCATACCCGCCCCGTTAACATGCGGGTATCAAAAATACCCGTACCCGCAGGTAGCGGGTATCCATTTTTAATATTTGTTTCCCACCCATTGCGGATTTTATGCGCGAATACCTGCGGGTACGGATATTTTTAACATCCCTAAAGATTGAAGACGAAATAAAAAGACAAGAAAATAATGAGTTGAAAGAGATATTAATGAAAATAAAAAAAAAAATAGGAAAGATTGAGACCTAGGAGATGTGCGTGTTTTTTATTGTAAGAGTCGATATGTAATTTACTTATTTTAGTTCATACAATTATTATAAGATTTTTTTGTTTGAAAGCAGATCTTATAAAATCTATATTTTGGTTAATGTTTTGTTTTGCCATTAACAGAAAAAGATGTTCTTAAGATAGAAATACTTTTTCAGTCTTATGACTTGAGTTTTATTTTAAAATTAAGAAATTTAAATTTTATATAATGTTAACGTATTTTAATGGAGAAGTTCTACAAGATTCAAGAATTAAATTTATAACCTTCAATCGATTAAATTGACAAGAACATGCTTACTATGAATGATTTGTTGAGTTCTTGAAATAGGTTTCATATTCATGTGTGAATGTGCAAGAACAACTCAAGGAACCAATGAAACGTAAGGAAACGCTTATGGATTAGTGAGGAAATATAGCTATATCATAAAGGAATTAAAATATTAAAACAAAAATCTGAATTAAGATATGGAATGGAGAACAAGCGGCAAGAAGAGAGATAAATGAAAAGTTGAATTAATCACTTTTAAAAATTCTTATATTAAATTTTCTTACAGATTTGTTAAAAAAATTTACAAGAAAAAACTATTTTTCCTGAGGATCTATATTAGTAGGTAATTCTTTCGTGGATAATTATTTCTTACAAAATTATAAAATTTATAAGTATTTCCTACAAAATTTATTGTGAAAAGTGTTTTATACAAAATATTTTGCAAAAAAATTGTCAGCAATTTCCTGCAAATTTTTTTCATAACAAAATTTGTAACTATTCCTACAAAACAAAAATTCAAAACAAATTGGCAGGAAGTATGAGCTTTTTTAGTAGTGAGCACGTGAACTTGGAAAATTGAAGATACGTTTTGTAAAATATATGAACTCTTAGAAAAAAAATATGTGAAGACTCTTTTTTTGATTGACAACGAGTCCACGTTCTCTACGGTGTTGTCATCTGCTGAGCACTAAAAAATATTAAAAATACACTATATTGATACTTTAAAAATATTTTTAATATATTTTAAATTTTCAAAATCAGTAGTTATCAAGGTTTTTTGAAGGCACAACAGAAGAACTACACAACAAAACCCAACAAAAAAAATTCAAATTCATTGATAACATATAATAAACATATTTTAAGATATTAAAGGAAGTGTAGTCTAATTAATCTCATTTAATGTTGTTTTGTTTGCATTCAAATGATATATCCATATGTGGACTCAATAAAATAAAGTATTGTATGTATGTAGAAAAAGTATTATTTGAGAATGAGTTTGCATATTTATAGTTTATATAATAATTTTCTTCAAAGTGTTCTACGTTATCCTCTCAACTTAAAAGTAGGAGTCAAGCACATTTTAAGTAGTGAAGTGAAAAACAATATAAATTACTTTATTATAGCTCACTTTTGTTATGCAAATGAGAGAAATCCTACCACCTACAACTAGATAAGAAGACTATTTTATCTTTTCAAATAAGGTAATTAATGAAATGCATTAACATAGAGCTATTTAATGCATGATCATGACCTTGTGTGTCTTCACCAAAACATAGATGAAGCAATAATATAAGGATTTTCAATGTTGGACAACAATTAGATTTTATAAATACCTCATTTTCTCCACGTATACAAGAAGATAAAAACTTCTTAAAGACCAAGTGATGTGCACATAATGTTGACCTATTTTGAGTATTCTTCAATATGTTTTAAAACTTGTAATATTATGAGCTATTTTATCTAAGTTATATTAGACTAGACTAGACGAGAGTTTTAATATTTATCTTATTCAAATGATACCATTAGTTTGTATTATTTTCATCTTATTTGAAAGAGGTTAAAAGTCAAAAGAGGCTACTAGATAAATAATGTTTTAATTATTTTTCGGAGAAACGAGTAAAACTTTAGGTTGGAAGTGAGAATGAAAAAAATAAAAAACTTGTATCTAAGACAATGGAACATCAGTGTTTCCAAGACCTTGATGTTTGTGTTTGAGATGAACAAGTATACAAATTTTCAAGAAGAACAAGTATACAAAACTTTAAATTTTATTAAGATCCAAACATACTCCACAAGTATTCTTTACAATCACTTTTGACCAAAAACCCAAGTATTTTGTTTTACTTGCTACTCCATGAAATTTTTCAAAGTTTTCTTTAAATAATAACCTCTTTGTGCTTTTATACTCTCCTAGATAAACTAAATAAGGTATTACTAACCAAAGTGCCTTGAACAAAAGAATGTAAAGGTTAAGCTAAGGCTAATAATAAATTATTCAAAGAGATAATAATACATCTTTCAACAAATATTGATTTCACCATGGGATTATAATTGTTGTCTCTTTTAATTTTTAGCGCTTAAATATGAAACTCTCAAAAGATAGTAGTTATGAGATACTTGAAGTATTCTTTAGAGGGTATTCTTTGAGATTTGATAAGGATAGAAAATCTCATGATAGTATATTAAATCAAATTTATTATGTTTTATTGACTAGTTTTCTTGATATAACACAATTTTCTTATCTTGCTTTAGTTGGTACACTATTTATAACTTTGCACAACAAATTAACATGCATGGAGAGAAGATCTATTTTTCTCCATGATTTTCTACTTAGAGTGTCCTTTTTATAATCCCTGATCCAAGATCATGTCTTAAATTTTTCAAACAAAATATTTTTTTCATAAATGTGGAAAGGATAACAAAGGACACTATAAAGAATAGTATCCGATAAAATTTATAGTTATAAACACAATTTACCCAAGCATAATATGTGTTTCATCTATGTATAGAGGATTTTTTATTTGTTCTAGACTTATACGATTTATAATCTAAATATAAATTGTTAGAATTAAAGATTGAGTTGGTTATTGAAATTTGAAAAGTTTTAACCAATGAATGCATACTATTATTTGAATCAAGATAAACCTTATGAGAGAAAAAAGATTTCAACTTCAAGAATGTCAATGACAATGTTCTTTAACTATGAGCACACAACAAGTTTCAATTCAGATTTAATATATAGTAGTAAAAGAAAGAAGAAAAACACCCAAAATTATACCGGTTTATTGTCATAATAGAGTTATATTCAATTATCTATTTATCGCTTATTAGAAAAATCCACTATATTTTGAAATTGTACAAAACTCACAAGAAACACACACAAACACCAAGATTTTAAACCCTACAATAACATTACTGAAAATCCTTTTACTAGGTGTCTTTTTGCTATTTCAGAATTAACCTCAAATTTACATGTGCACACTTTTTATGTTTGACCCAATGGTATTTTTTTATGACCATGAGACATGAAACATTTTGTGATGATAATTACTCTAATTCAACCTGGAATAAATTACCTTGTTCGTTGGTAGTAAATATTAGAGTATCATCAATATTTTTTTTATCATATATTGGACTCTTTAATGTGTTGGGAATAGTCCAAGTGTGAGTCAAAAAGTCCCACATTGGATAGAAAAGACAAAGTTAAACACTATATAAGAATAAAGACCCATAACAACATTGCCTTAAGGTTTTGGTGTAAAAGTGGTGTCTAAGGTCTTATATGTGTAAGACTAATGTCATATAACCATATAGAACCACAATCTCTCAATGACCATAACTATGCCATAACCATGACTAATCATAACCATATATGAAAATATATATAACCTATATGAAATATATATAAACCTATCATAATGTTAGTATGTCTAGATGATTTCATTTTTGGGATGCTACTAGACAAGACATAATTAACATGTGCATGACTTAATCGTAAGGTTTATTTCTAGTATTTTCAAATCTTGCCTCTTTTGAAGTTTCCTTAACATTCTTATTGGAAAATCAAGATTTTATCCTAGATTTTTATCTCCAATTTTTATTTGGGAAATGACTTTTCTCAATGTCTCATTTTTAATCAGTATATCATCTACTAATTGAATATGGTCTACAAAGGAATCATCAAACTATGCTATATGAGTTGCGTTTGTTGAGCATCTTGTTGAATTTCTATTTCATGTACCTTGAGGATTCGTATGAGTTCATCTAGTGTTACATATGTTCAAGATTTTAATGTATAGAGAGTTTTGGGTGCTTGTTTGAACTCACATAAACTGAAACATAATTAGATATTTCTTCAATGCAATTAATTAATGAGAGTAATTTATTCAAGATTCTTGTTTAATGGATAAGCAAGAAAGGTTTTTGAGAAATTAATTCAAAAATAACGCCTTCAATATATGCTTCAATTAAGCCTTAGCATTTATGTTTTGATAGTTCCTTCAAATTTGAGTTTAAAATTTGAGAAATTGAAAGCACAAATTATGCAAAATGCACAGGAATTTATATAGCTTTCATTCACCTCAAATGTGATAAGTTAATTAAAAATATTAATTTTAGGTGTTATACATTTCTTTAGAGATTTGAATATATTTTTGATTGGGTTTTATATTGAATGTTCAAATTGTTTCGAACTATATAAGTAATCTTGATTCATTCATTACAACTTCATTTACTTTTAATTGAGCTTTTTTATTGGATGTTCAAATTAGTTTCAATCTTTTAAGTAGTTTTAGTTTGTTCCTTCAACTTAATTTTTTATTTACTTAGTTTCTGTTTTATAATTTTCTTGTGGTAATTTTTTATTCTTGTTTAATTATTTTTTCATATATCTTAATCCATTTGCTTTATCCTATTTCTTGTAAGTATTTTTTTTTTTAGAAAAAATGGTTTTGTCATAGAGTTTTTCATTTCCTTGACCTCTTAATTTAAATTCATATTTTACTTTGAATGTAAATTCTTGATGGGTTAATTCAAACTTCTTCTCACGAACTAAAGCTAAATTTAAGTAGAAGAATGTATCCTATGATTGAATTGAATGTAAACATTTAATAAATGGTGATGTTCATTTCTTTTTTATTACTTGTGTTAACTATTTCTTTGTTTTAAATTATTATTCTTGTTGTTAGCATAAACCCATGGTTTAGGCTCATTTACTTGTAACTTATAGGGTTAGCTTTATGTGTATATATAACACACCTCTTATAATATTTTATACACAATTCCCTTCTATATATATTTCTTTGTTTTCTACATGGTATCAAGAGCTCCAAATGATCCATGATTGAGAAGAGACTCTTGTAGTAATTCCACTTTTCTAAACCCTAAGCCCTAAGTCTCTTTCGCAAATTTTATGATTGGGAGCCTTAAGCCTCTTTAAAAAATTTTATGATTAAGAAGGGATTCTTGCAGTAATTCCTCTTTCCTAAATCCCAAGCCCTAAGCCCTAAGCTCTAAGCCTCTTTCAAATTTTTAGGTTTATCCTTATCGCAATTTTGTTTTCTGCTTTAAGGCATTTTTGGAGGTTCTGCACCATGTTCTTTATGTCATTTTAAGGTATTTACAATCCTCTAATATTGGTTTGTATTCTATTTTTTCATTGAATCTGCTGTGTGATTCATATTTTTTTTTTGTGTTCGATTTGTTATAGCGACTTGTAAAGGTGATTCTCTTAGTCTATTGGTGTGCAATTGGATGGTAAAAATTATTCCCAAAATAGAGTTATGTTATGAAAAACTTTCTTCGTGGAAAGTCCATGTGGGATTATATTTTAACTGATTAACATGAAAACTAATGATTATGCTACTGCTTTAGAGGTATAGGAAGTTGATAACTCTAAAATTATCACTTGGGTCAATAATTTTGTCACACACTCGATTGCCGCTCAATTGGAAAAATATGATACTGCAAATGATGTATGAGATCACTTATCTTGAATATATACACAATATAACTTTGTCAAATAGTATCAACTTGAGATAAATATTCGTGCATTGAAGCAAAATGACATAGCATTCAAGACTTTTATTCTGTCATGACAACCCTATAGGATCAACTTGCCTTGACTAAGCCTACAAAATTTTCTGCTTTACCTTTTAATAAAAGTATTTCTTCTTCTCTTACTCCTTTTGATCTTGTCCATTCTGATGTGTGAGGACCTTCTCTTGTATCTACCAAAGGAGGTTCTAGATATTATGCCTCGTTCATTGATTATTTTACTTGTTTCACTAGGATCTATCTTATGAAACGTCAGTTTGATTTTCTCACAATTTTCAAAAATTTAATGCTCTTGTAAAGACCTAACACTCTACTACCATAAAAGTCTTTTATTGTGACTTGGTGGGTAAATACACTTCTAATGATTTTACCACTTTACTTGCCTCTAAAGAAACTATACATAAGACTTCTTGCACTAGCACTCCTCAATAAAATAGCGGTGCTGAAAGAAAACATCGTCATCTTATTATGTCTATAAGATCATTCTTATTATTTACCAATGTTCCAAGTGTCTTCTTATGAAATATTGGCAGATAACAAGGCTGATCTTGTAGTCTTAACAAAATGAATATGTTTTATTTCAACAATGTCATTTTATTGAGGAGTGTCAATGCAAGAGGTCTGATGTATAATTCCATTAGAGGCAAGTAAATTGGTAAAATAATTAGAAGTGTATTAACCCCCCAAGTCACAACGAAAGATTTTTATGGCAGCAAAGTGTTGAGTCTTTACATGAGCATTAAAATGTTTGAAAATTGTGAGAAAATCATATCGACGTTTTGGGGGAAGCTATTCTTACAGCAACTCACATTATGAATCGAATCTTGACTTCACATAATTTTGGTTTGTATCCTTTTGAAAAATTGTATGGTCATACACCTGATTACTCTACTTTGTGTGTTTTTGGATGTACTTGTTTTGATCTAAAACCACATGTTGAGCGTACTAAATTATCAGCTAAGTTTCCTTTGTGTGTTTTTTTGGGATATGGTCTTGGTCAAAAGGGATATCATTGCTTTGATCTAGTTAATCAAAAATTGTATGTCTCACGTCATGTTGTGTTTTTGAACATATTTCGTTCTTTTCTATTCCAACTAGCTCACATTATTTGTCTACATATGATGACATTAAAATTAATCCTTTTGATATCGATGACACTACACCTACTTTCGTTCCAACTCCAGAACTTGTCTTAGCACCAATTACATATACTGCACCAAAGGTTATACTTGTTGATTCCCTTACTACGCATGCTCAGTCTTCTCTTGAGGTTGTGGTTCCTCTACCACCTGTTCGACCCAGTCATAATCATAAGTATACTAAACTACCAGATTGTGTTTATTCCTCTTATTTTGGTTCATTTGTTGCTTTTATTGCCTCTATTCATCGTCTTTATGAGCCTTCATCCTATAGAGAGATTGTTTGTGATCGATTTTGGTAGAATGTTATGGATGAGGAACTTACTGTTCTACATCAGACTTATATATGGGGTCTACTTTCACTGCCACCAGGAAAACTTCCTATTAGATCTTGTTGGGTATATAAAATCAAGACAAAATCATATGGCTCAATTGAAAGGTATAAAGCTAGGCTTGTTGCTAAAGGATATACCCAATAATATGGCATGAGTTATGAGGAAACATTTGCTCTTGTGGCAAAGATGACTATTGTTTGTACCTTAAAAAATTCCTTTTTGAATGGGGGTCTACATGAGGAAGTCTTCTGATTCCACCACCAAGTGTCTCTCACAAATTTGGTGAAGTTTGCAAACTTCAAAAAGCTCTCTATGATGTTAAACAAGCACCTCGTGCTTAGTTTTAGAATTTTTCTACAATAATGTCTCTTTTGGTTTTGTTGCTAGTCATCATGATTATGCATTATTTGTTAGGAAAACCAATGCAAGACGTATTGTGCTATCCTTATATGTTGATGATATGATTATTACTAATGATAATTTTTTTATAGAATTGCATCTTTAAAAACTGCATTATCCCATCATTTTTCTATAAAAGATTTGGGTGTACTTCATTGCTTTTTGGGTATTGAGGTTGTTTCTTCTTCCAAAGGTTATCTTCTAACTCAATCCAAGTATATTGCTGACCTATGTGTGTCTATTTGAAAGATCATATGCCTATACATTGTGGCAATAAAAGTGTTATTCATATTGTTCACAACTCTATTTTTCATGAGCGAACCAAGCATAATGAAACAAATTGTCATTTTACTTGTCATCATCTTCAACTTGACACTATATATTTACTATTTGTTCCTTTGACTCTATACATTGCAGATATATTTACCATGCCACACTTCGTTTTATGCTTTCATTTTTTGTATGACAAACTCTCAATGCATTTAGTCATCACATTGTGAATTTGAGGAGAATGTTAGCATATACCCATGTTTTAGACTCATTTACTTGTAACTTCTAGGGTTAGCTTTGTGTGTATATATAGCACACCTCTTGGAACATTTTATACACAATCTCCTTCTTCATATATATATATATATATATATATATATATATATATATATATATATATATAT
>Ga0209589_1005478_pt1 | contig 21542 bp, 13 predicted proteins | sample CowpeawhiteBW_FD_187525 | JGI IMG/M metagenome (GOLD analysis project Ga0209589, IMG submission 187525) | Root nodule microbial communities of legume samples collected from California USA - Cow pea white BW (SPAdes) (version 2) | ecosystem: Host-associated > Plants > Roots > Nodule | place: USA... | reverse complement strand
ACAAAATTACATAATTTTTTAAAATTCGAACCAAATTGAGATTAAAAAAACTAGATGACCAACTTAATATTTTTGAACGAAAATAGGAATCAAAAAAGTAATCCTAAAATTTTTATATAAACTAGTCAAAACATTGTATTTACTTTTTTTTATGATAATAAAAAATAATAAAATTGCAATAATTATTATTATAATTATAAAATTAGATATAAATAATTTTTATAATTTTAGTATAATTAATGGTTAAATTTTAAAAAATAAAAAATGATTAAATTAAACAAATAACCATTTAAAAAATAATATTAATAAAATAATTATTTTTATTTAAAAAATGTTTAAAAAATTAAATTAAAAATAAATGTGAAAAAGAAAACTTTTTTCTTATGTATAAATATAAATGTGTAAATATTTATTAAAATTATTTAAAATTATTTAAAATTATTTAAAAATTATATATTAAATTAAATGTAACAAAAAAAAATTTGGGGGGGCCATGGCCCCCCTTAGTCTCAACGTAGTTCCGCCTCTGCTTATAGTTGACAACAAATATTTTGTAAGCTACTACAATATTCTTAAGCACTTATAGTTGACAACAACAACAACACATCCTCTACGGAGAATCCAAATACTGATTCTGAAACTCAGACGATCTTTATGAAACCTTTTTCGGATGTGTTAAAAATTAAGGTATTTCTACCCTTTTAGACATGTATGGAGTTTTTACTGTCCTCACATCTTCAAAACCCAACTCCAATATTCCTTCAAAACAAGTTGAAGACTAGATTCATGCAAACAAAGTATGTCGACACACTTTACTTAGTGCATTGTCTAATGACATGTTTGATGTGTACTGTCATACAAGGAAGCAAAAGAAATATGGGATTCTTTGATCCTCAAATATACTACTGAAGACGTAGTCAGCCAAAGATTTATCATAAGGAACTACTACTGCTGGGAGATGATTGAAGATAAGGACATTAATATCCAAATCAACGAATATCACAAGCTGCTTGAAGATATCAAAGTAGAGAACATAATCCTTCCTGATGAGTTTGTTTCAGAACTTCTGATTGAGAAACTACCGTCATCTTGGACTAGTTATAAACAACAACTAAAACACAGACACAAGAAGGTGTCGCTTCAAGAGCTCATTACACACATCATAGTTAAAGATACCAACAGGCAGGAATGTGCTATTGCAACGGCCAAAGCATTATCTGCAAAAGCTAACATTGTAGAAGAAAAACCTGAACAAAAAAGGTACGAGAATAAACCTGGTCACAATAAGAAAAGTAATTTTTGAAATTCTCATCCCAAAGGATCTAACCCTACCTTTAAGAAAAAGGAAAATTGTTTCGTATGTGGGAAGCATGACCATCATGCACCTTAGTGAAGGCGTAGAGCAAGAAACAACAATCCTCCTAGGGCAAATATAGCCTACGGGGAATATACTATAGTTGTAGTTGTTTCACACAGTGGCAGAGCATTGTTAGGGTAAGGGGAGGCCATGGCCCCCCAAAAGTTTTGATTTTTTTTATATTATATATATTTATCTTTTTATATTATAGATATTAAAAAATATATTATGATTAAATTAAATATTTTATTTCTTTTATAAACATAATAATTAATGTTAATAAGTAATAAAATATAAAATTAAACATAATAAAAAATAAAGAATAAAAAGATTTATCAAGATTTTTTTATTTTTTTATTTATTATGGTTTGAGTTTCTCACAAATTGTTCTCATATTCTATTTTCACCCATTTTTTCTTGTTTTTGAAGAGAAAAATATTTATTATTTTTGCTCTTATTTCTCCTTTGTCCTCTTCCATTTTCGTGGGAGTAAAGAAGAAGGTAATTCTCTGGTCTCAATTGATAGTGAAATATTAATTTAATAATTTATTTAATGATCATCTTTTATATTAATTGTTTATTTCATGAATATAGAAGAAAAAATATTGTACTGTGTAATTGTGGTTCCATTATATGTCTTTAGTTTCTCACAAATTGTTCTTATATATCATTCTCAATTGTTTTCTTTTGTTTTTGAAGAAAAAAAGATCTATCATTTTTGCTCTTATTTCTCCTCTGTTATCTTTCATTCTCGAGGGAGAAAAAAAGAAGGTAATTATTTGGTCTCAATTGATAGTGAAATATTAGTTTAATAATTTATTTAATGTGCCTATTTTATATTAATTTTTATTTTATGAACATGGAAGAAAAAATATTATACTGTGTGTTTTTTATAACCAAATTTTAGTTGTGGTTCCATTATATGTCTTGAGTTTCTAACAAATTGTTCTCACTTATCTTCTTTTGTTTCTGAAGAGAAAAAAAAATCTATTATTTTCGCTCTCATCTCTCAGTGGTTTTCTTCCATTCTCGAAGAAATAAAGAAGAAAGTAATTCTCTCTTGTCTCACTTGATAGTAAAATATTAGTTTAATCATTTATTTAATTAGTCTCTTGTATATTAAATTTTTATTTTATGAAAATAGAAAAACAAATATTGTACTTTGTGTTTTTTATAACTGGATTTTAAGTGTGATTTGATTATTATTAAATTTTCTTTTAACAATTTTTTAGATATGTGTGATTTATTTTTAAATTATTGTTATACTAAATTATGTATTCATTTTTATTTTATTAGTGATAATAATTAAATGTACAAATTTTTGATGTATTATTTTGGCTCCCCCAACAATTTTTGTCAAGATCTGTCACTGGTTTCACAAATAAATTCGATCACCAATATGAGTTAGTGGGTGGTAGACTCTAGTGCTACCAGGCACATTTATGTAAACAAAAGTGCTTTTTACCTCCTATACCAGTGTAGGGGATGGAGAAGAACATGTCTATCTTGGTGATTCCAGGACAACTCCTGTCCTAGGAGAAGGAAAGGTTCTTCTGAAGCTCACATTTGGGAAAACTCTAGCCTTGAGTGATCTGCTGCACATGCCCTCTATTAGACTTAATCTAATATCTATAGCACTACTTGGCAGTGTTAGGGTTAAAGTGTCATTCGAATCTGACAAGATTGTGATGACAAAAAATAATGTTTTTGTGGGGAAGGGGTATTGTGATCAAGGTTTCTTTGTGCTTAATATTTCAGAAATTATTAATGAATCTTCTTTTGCTTATATCATTGTTGACTTGTATGATATGTGGCATGCTAGATTAGAACATGTGAATTCTTCGTATGTTATGAAATTGCAATGACTAGGATTAATTAATATGCATGATAAAAAAAGTGGTAAATGTGATATATGTGTAGAATCTAAAATAACAAAGAAAACTTGATATCCTATAGAATGTCAATCTGGATTGTTAGGATTGATTTAGTGTAGGCGACTTAAACAGACTATGTCTAGAGGTGGTAAAAATTATTTTGTAACCTTTATAGATGATTATTCTAGATACACCAAAGTGTACTTAATCAAGCATAAATATGAAGCTTTCGATGTGTTTTTAAAGTATAAGGCAGAAGTAAAAAATAAATTGAATATGAAAATTAAGAGGATTAGATCAGATAGGGATGGTGAATATGTTTTGTTTAATGAATATTATGTTAGAGAAGGTATCATCCATGAAGTAACCCCACCATATTCACTTGAGACTAATGGAGTAACTGAGAGAAAGAATAGAATTCTTAAGGAAATGATGAATGACATGCTTATTAGTTCTACTGCACCTAATAACCTTTGGGGAGAAGCCCTTCTAACTGCATGAATTTTACAAAATAGGATACCTCATAAAGAAAACCGATAAAACTCCTTATGAGTTGTGGAAAGGTTATCAACCTAATCTTAAATATCTAAGAGTGTGGGGGTGCCTAACTAATGTAATGTTACCCGATGTTAAGAAAAGGAAAATAAACTCTAAAATCTCTGATTGTTTGTTTTTAGGCTATGTTGAACATAGTGTTGCCTATAGGTTTCTTGTTCTTAAAAGTGATGTGATTGAACATAATACTATTGTGGAGACAAAAAATGTTGAGTTTTTTGAACATATATTTCCTTTAAAGGTTAGTGAGACACCTGAACAATGTATAGATAATAATAATGATGCCATGTGTGAAGTCCTTAGAAGAAGTAAAAGACAAAGGAAGGAAAATTCTTTTGGACATGACTTTTATACCTATCTAGTTGAAAATGATCCAACAAGATTTCTAAAGGCTACACTAGTGTAATTTTATGTTTAGACAACGCCCTATATACATCGATTCTCGTGCAAACGAGGTAGACAGCGCCCTATATACCTCGGTTTACAAAACAACTGAGGCCTATTAATGTTTATGCCTCAGTTATATTTTCAACCGAGGTAGTAACGTTGCCAAAAACTCCAACTTTCCAACTTTTTTAAAATTCGAAAATAATGAGACAATTTTATATCTCGGGTCCCATTGAACCGAGGCATATATATGTTTACTGCAACGGGCTATTTCACCTGAGGCCTATAAGTGGCAAAAATATTCATGTTTATTCCTCAGTTTCGAATCAACCGAGGCAGTAAAGCTAGTTAGGTTTTAAAATCCCAAATCGCAACAATGTTCCAGCGTCTTCAACCTTCGAAAAACCAATGCTGGTTCAGTCCCAAATCGCGCCACCATTATTTTGCCCCTCCACCGCACTAGTTGGCCATCAAATTGGTCGTTCTTGTTGCTCCTCCGTTGTCGGTGTGAATCTCGCCCCGATTTGTATGGTTCATTTTTACGTTTTTTTTTTCGTTTTTGATTTAGCTCTATCACTTTTTTTTTTGCATTTTTTTTGTATGTTGTTTAATTTGGGTGCACATTGAACTTACTCTAGAGCAATCCGGAGATGATGAACTCATGACAGAGGTTCACATGCCTTGTCGTGAAGGGCATCGTTTAGAGTGCTACGATGTTGGGGTGCTTCAGTCGGGAAACCTTGCAAATGATGTCCAAGAGCTTTTCCTTTTCTTTGAAAGACATTTGCGCCATGTTTATATTCTTCCCGACCAAAATCTTCAACAAAAAAGAACATGTAAAAACATGTTATACAGTTTGAAAGCAACAATTTGAAACCTGAACGTGATAACTAAAGCTCTTTGGCTTCGCTGAAGCAATTAGTAGCTAACTTCACATAAAGTATATTTAATTTTGTTTTCTTTTTCGAATTTCTGATACCCATTTGGCCTCGGTTAGACAGAAACCGAGGCAATAACTATCAAATATGCCTCGGTTGATAACCGAGGCATAAAGTACTACCTTTTTACCTCGACAGTATATGCTTCGGGTGTGCACCCGAAGCTAAAAGGTGAAAATAACCGCGGTCATTTCCCTTCCCTACACTAGTGCTACAAGAGTTTCTGATGCAAAATAGTGGGATAAGGCCATTAGGACTGAAATTGAATCAATTCAGAAAAATAATACTTGGACCTTAGTAGATTTGCCTAAAGGAGCAAAACTCATTGGTTGTAAGTGGATCTTTAAGAAAAAGTATCACCAAGATGAATCCATAGATAAGTATAAAGCAAGGTTAGTAGCAAAAGGTTTCACTTAAAAACCTAACATTGATTACTTTGACACCTTTGCCCCTATGAGTAGGATTTCCTCAATTCGAGTTTTGTTAGCCTTAGCAGCCACCCATAAGCTAGTGGTACATCAAATTGATGTTAAGACTGCTTTTCTAAATGGTGATATATAAGAGGAAATCTATATGATTCAATCTGAGTAAGTACACTCAATGTCCTAATCAGGAACATTGGAATGCACTTGCAAGACTTATGAGATACTTACGAGGTTCAATGGATTATTTGAATTATTTACACCGTTTGACACATTTTCGCTTCAATGTTAACTCAAATATTATCATAAAATGCGTTTAAAATATCAAATAAATTTAACAAAATTTGGTAAGAAATACTAAATCCACGCATTTCTAAAAAAGAAAGACTAAATTGGTATAAAGTTTCAAAAAGAGACTAATTTCAAAATTCACTTAAACTTGAGGAATAAAAAACATATTTAACCCATATTATTTTTATAATGTTGATAATTTTTTTTATTATAATAAATTTGAGTGGTTAAAATAACATATGAATTATTTATTTTTTATTTTCGAATTTTATTTATTTTCATTTATATTCTTCGTTTACATAACTGTCTTTTATTTTCTCTGTTTCGTCACTAATTCAAACAATCAGGAAACAGTAATCAGGTTACTATTTGATTTTTGTAACGAGGAGTGACAATACAGCAAGGCCGGAAAAGACAGACTCCAACAATCACTTGAAAAGACTGTGATTGTCATACTGTTACGAATGTGATGAAGACTGGAACATTTTTGTTGTAGCATTGAATTGAATAAGGTAATTATTCGACTGCAATTCCTATACATTCAAGATCCGTACATTGTTTCCGTGAAAAAAATCATTGTGACGTTACATCATGCGCAGCCAAACATGTTAGAGGTAGTTTCAATGCGCAAACATTGTCGTGTTTCGAGAAACTTTTGTTCTTATATTATTCATGCACCAGTAAATATATGCTGCAACGAAGATAAAATTCTCAGATTGGGAGTATATAGGGTTTTCTTTACTAGTACAACCTACAACGTATCTGCCTTGGATTTAGAAACTTCCAACAATCCATGGAGAATATATTAAAGGTTTTTACATCATTCAATTTTTATTATTATTTTTTGTTTGCATTAGAATAAAGTGAGTTATCTGAACTGAATGGAAGTAATGCTTTATGTAGATCATGTTGTTTGACCCCTTTATGATCCTTTGAATATGGTATAACATAGGGTGTCTTTCAACAGAGGCTACATCTTACTCTAGCTAGTCTAGTAGAGAAATATGTGCCTTTCAGATGGTGATAGATGTTTGTCACCCTTTTGGTTTTCATACTACATTTCAAGAAAGGTCAAAAATGGAGAGTAGGTCCATTTCCCACATGATTCATGGATTCACATTAATATCCTCTAACATCTCTTATGGTGCTTGTAAGTAGCAACTAATAAGGATAATATGTATATAGTGTATTAGTTTGAGTTTAATTTATTTTTACAAATTTTGGTAATATATAGTTGATGTAAAATTTTGAAAATTCACTTTAAAATTATATCTTAAGTATAAGATTAAATATTTTTATGTTTTGATTGGCTTAATAAATTTCGTTAGTATAAACGAGGATATTATATTAAAAATATGTTTAAGTTTAATTTATTTTTATAAAACTAACTTATAATAAGTTTGTATTGTTTATATGATGTAAATTGATATGATTTCTCACTAATGTAAGATATATATCACCAACTTTAGTTTGGAATCCTTTTCTCTCATCTTTGATATTTTAAAAACCTTTTGGAAGAGTTGTGTCTCTTTGAAAGCTTTTGTGTCATTGTTTTTACAAGATAACATTTTTTTAAAAGGCTAAAAAAATACAATGTTCAATGGTCCTTTTTCCAGTTAGTGTTTAATGCCATACCTTCTCAAACATTCTTTCCTTGAATGTGAAGCAAAACATGTATAAATTTTGTACTTCTTGTACTGGTTTAGAAAAAAAAAAAAGAAGAAGAAACTCTTTCGTTAATAAAATAATTCATTTTTTTATCATCCATTTGGTCAACTTAGAAGTTTTTTTTTCTCAAAAGTTTATTTTAATCCTTTAAAATATATTATTATTGTAGATCGATCTTATATCCATTTATAAAATATTAACAAATGAATTGAATTGAATTTTTTCTTAAATAATAATTAGGCTTTTTGATTGAGCAATATGGCTTAATATAATCTTTTTTATCTGATGGATATAACATAAAAATATAAAATTAATTATTCATCCAGTTTTCATGAATCAGACGCACATATGTGTGTTAGAGAGAAGAGAGAATGATTTCATCATCTTTATGTAAGAGTGCTAGAGACTATAAATTACTTTGCCTAATTTTTTGGCGTAGAAAAAGCATCGAAAGACGACACAATGTCCACTCTAATCCATAGACAAAAGCCTAAAGATCTAGACTTTCTTCGAGATTAGGGATGTGTATTCCAAAATTTTCTAACATTTATTCCAAACCCAACAAAGAGTTCTTCTATTTAATCCGACAAGAGAATATTCTTATATAGTTTAGGTCGGTAAAGGAAAAGTACTAATTAAATATCGGTAGGATCATTTAATTTTCAGATGCAAGAATATTTAAATAATGGAGGGATTAGTTCTGTCACTAAATAAAGTAATACATAAAAGTTAGAATTCTATATTTTTTGAGAGAATCAAGCATGTACATCATAAAATAACCATTCATTTGTCAATTAGTTTCTGAACTTTTTCCGTATTCAGTAACTGATCTAATGTCAAATAACTGTCCTAAATAATAATAATATTTATATTAATATTAAATACATATCGTTCAAAATAAATAATTATCTACATTATAGATTTTTATGATTTCTCATGAATAACTTTTGGTGTTACTTGAAAAAGATATTTTTTAATAAAAAAAAATTTTCGAGACATTTGATCAATACACTAGTAAATCTGTTACATTTGCAATACGTTAGTTTTATAAACATTACTTAAATTTCATAAAGTTTATAGAAAAATCATTATAGTATATAGATAGAAAAGTGTTATAAAATATAAAAATTCTAATAATTATTATTTTAAAAAAATTAAATCATTAGAATATTTAACGCAAGAAAACTCAGTTTAAATCTAAAAGCGGCCTAAATGATCGAGCGTAAGTCTGGCTACGTATTTTATATAACTAATTTTTATTATACTTAATTTCTACTTTATTCTCATCCTTCTTTATTATTTCATTTTTTTTGTCTTACATAAAAATGGTGTATGTGTCGAGGTATACAAATGAGCAAATGTTCAATATCCATTCATTTTCTGAGACATGATGTGAAGAAAGGAAAAAATAAAACATAACACAATTACAATTACAATTGTATAGAAATAAGTGTTAGAAATAATCTAAAACGAATCTAAATTTCACATCAAATAAAAATAACTAAAATAAATACCATATAAAAAAAATTCATAAACCTAACACTTCAATATTTAGAATTAAAAGTGATATCATTCCAGTAAATTGAGCTAATATATAATATTTTTCTAATAATTTTTTTTGAAAGAAAAAAATAAAAATATTAATAATGATATTAAATTTAATAATTTGTGTTGATAATCAACTTAAATATTTGCGATAATAACACCAACAAAACACAACATCATAAATATAACAACAACTGAAGGGAAGATTATCCCTTCTATAAATTGTAATACACAACTCACATTTATATTTGATAGATGCACAGTTCCGAATTTGAATTAAAACATACAACAATTACATTAATAAACTGTGTAAGGTTGTTTGAGAGTAATCAGAAATCTCAAATTTAAATTTTGAAATACAATTATTAAAAAGTGTCATCATCAATAATAATCCACCTGTTTGCATCAAAACTGAGAATAGAGATGTGTGGTACGAGAACAAAACGAAGAGTGATTAGTTTTGTAAAGTTGTCAAAGAATGTCTGTCATCGGAAGCATAGTCAAAAGCACAGAGATTTTAGCAATCTCTAAGAAAACAGTGTTACTAGCACAACCACAAGGACACAAACTGCAATGTCATAGAATAGAATGTCCATTTTCTGACCATTTCGCATATGTTCACGCGAGTGAGCGCGTGTCTTTCCGAAGTCACAAAAGAGGACAAGCCATTGCTTTGTCAGTGTGTTGGACCACAGAAACCGCACCTCGGTCGCAGTGATTTGATCCTTCTGCACGCTCTTCCATGTAGCATGGGAATTTGAAGCTTTGAACATTCTAAATTCTGAATTTCTGATTGATTTCTATGTCTTTAACTCGCATGGTGTGTGGCACTGTTTCTTTTTCAATTGTTTGCGTCCAACATTGGAGTAACGGATCTCAATGCACTTCATTCGTCTACAGACATTACTGTTCTCCTTTTCTTTTTCTTCCTGAATCATGTGTGGTACTTCAATGAAGTTTACGAGGATTGGAATATTAAGGTTGTGTTTAAATACAGAGAAAAGAAAATTGAAAAAGTTGAGTAGAAATTAGTGAGAAATAGTAAAAGTGATTTAGAGTGTAATTTAATTAACTTAATAGAAGATATGATATTTATAACGTGTAAATTTATTTTTAATCTCTAAATTTTTTATGAAAAATTAGAATTCATTTTTTTTCATTTTGATAATATATTAGTGCAAAAAGAACATTTAGCATTTTTTTTATATGTGACTCTTACTATTAATGCTGCTATGCGAGGATGGATGTGCGAGGTTATTTTCCGTTTGGTTCTGTTGATTGGCAAAGATGCAGACGAGTGGATTTGTAAGAGCAAACATTTATCCATCCGTGCATCATTCAAAGAGATATGGGAGGATGTACTGTAGAGGAACGATACAATAACAAAATAACCTTCACTTTATTTTGAAATTAGTTGTGCAACGTTCAATATAATCTCTAACTTCTTCCTTGTTTTATACTCTTATCAAAAGTTATATTTTAAAGGATTTAATATGTTAAATGTTAGTTGTTATGTATTTTTAGTCAAGTATGATGTTTAAGAAGATAAAATGCTTAAAACTTATAAAATACATTTTTGACATTTATTTTATATATGTGCAAAATATATAAATTGTTATTTTATATTTGCGTTGAATGAATATTTTGGTTAACTAATTGTTTTAGTTAACTATTTCATTTAATTGTTTTGAGGATAGAACACATTTTCTCTTATTTGAAGATAGAACATTTTTATTTAATTATTTTGGCATTTAATTGTATGGATATTCTAATTTATTTGAATTTCACTTATTCATATGTAATTATATTCTTTTTTCATTGTAGGTACCGAATGTTGGAAGTAGTGTGCCATCTCCACATGATATATGAAGATCAAGTGGTGGGAGCAAAACAACTTAGAATTAGCACCGCAAGTTTTATAATTGTCTTATGAAATTTTAATGTTTTTTTTGGATGATGGAATATATTTTGGTACTTTGGTGTAATTATGTTATGTTGATAATAAAATAATTTAGTCTATTAATTTCTTTTTTTATAGTATTATAATTTTTTATATATTTTAAATTATCAGCAAAAATAAATTTTATTAAATTATGAAAGTATCAATGCAGGTGGAAAATAATAAATAATCAAATATTAAAATCATGACACTTGATAATGACGTAATTTATCTACAAATTAATTATAACAGTGACAATTAAAAATATCATGATATAATGATAATAATATTAATTTTAAATGTCATTTTTTTATTGAATTTTGTTTTCTATTAAAAATATTACGTCAGTTTTAATTGACGTTATTTACCTCTTTAAATCGTCATTGTATACATAGTATAAAATGACGGTTGTTACGGTGGTTCATCTTAAACGGTCACATAATACTTTGTGACGGCAAGAATTACGACGTTTCTAGAAAACGTCGCTCAAGTAAATAACGACAGTTAAAAATGACGTAAAATACAAAAATAATTGTCGCTACTTACACATTTTTTTGTAGTGATCCTAAAAATAATAGTCCAAAACTACTGATAGGATGTTATATAATTACTACCTAAAAAGCATTCATAAGGTATATAAATAATCATCCATAAAAAGTAATACTATAACCAAAATAAATTCAAATTCAGTCCAAAAACATAAGCTAAAAAGAGCAATAAGTATAGAGTTTTTCAAAAAATAACGAGTAGTAAAATACTAACTAAAACCTAAACAGTTGCACCATCACCCTCACCTCCTGCTAGACTAACACCTGATTCCTCACCTATTCACACCAGCTAATGATGACCATTGTAAAAGGAGAAAATAATACAAGTCAGTACTGTAGCAAGCCCTTTTCACGACAATCAAAAGTGGTGTGTGAAGACGGTTCCCGAATCATTGTTGTACTGGTCGTTGTTAAGAGCATAAAAAAATGATGACGGTCCCAAAGTCGTTGTCGTATTGGCTATATGACCATGATAGTTAAGAACGTTGTATGTCGTAACCTAAATCGCGATAGGATGGCTAACTCAAAAAAATAAACGTATTTTACAATAAAATACCTTTTTTGGAGTCGCCCTCATAGTTTATTTAAAAACTATGGAAAACTATAAAATAAAACATGTGGTCTGTGAAAATTTGGATATTAAACCCAAGAGTCAGTAATGTTGTAGGGAAGGTATTAGCATCCTACAACGCCCGCCCGAAGGTGGTACCTTTAACTAGATATACAAAGATGATGTGGTTTTCAAGATGTTCAATTTTCTCCAAAAGTAATATTTTCCCCAAAGACCTCTGAGCCCTTGGTGCCTAGCGGTGAGAGGCTTCTGCCAAACAGTCTGCAACTTAATTTTTCCTGGCAGCGCTTAGGAAGCGCCAGGCAATAGCGCAGTAGACATGGTTATTTCTATGATTGGGTGCGTAGTCTACAAGGCTTTGGATGATGTCTTAAGTATGAAATTTGCTGAAGAATTCCTTGATTTGTGGCTCGGAATGACATTCCTTGAGTTATGACTCAGAATGTAGGGTAAACAGGTAGCGATCCCTGGTTGTGGCCTAGTGATATTAATTAGTAACCGGTGTGAGTGTGCGAATTGTGGCTCGTACGGAGAGTCTCCACTTTATTAGGAAATCACGGGTTGTGGACAGTGATATTGTTAATCTTGTGTCAAAAGTATGAATTGTGGTTTGTATTGGGAACTCCACCTGGCGTTACGGATGGTGGTTCGTAACAGGATGGTCTCGCACGTGTATCTACGAGTTGTGGCTTGTAGATGGTGGAACCACGAGTTGTGGCTTGTGGTAACAAAAGACATCTTAAGGTCATCATCTAAGGATGTAGAACATGGATGAACATTGATGAGTTCAGGTTTTTGCCCTCATTTAATGTATAAATTTGGGATATTTAATTGAATTTCAATGCTTAAAAGATTGATTTAATCAGGATTTGTGATTATTGGATTTATTGAGTTTGTAAGTTAAAAATGGCGTAAAAAGTAATTTTAGTTGCATAAAACATTATTAGATATTCTAATGTTTGTTGATGCAGCTGAAGTTTAATTTAGGTCATAATAAGTGTGGATTTAAAATATTCAAAGTTACAAAATAAAGTCCAAAAATCAATGAATTCTGGAAAGAAAAAGTTCAGGAGCTAAATGTGCCCCCAATTTTTATTTTATACAATCCTCCTACAAGTGGGCCACTTAAAAACCTATTATGCACCTCTAGTTTTTACTAAGTTGCACTCCTCCTACCACTTAAACCTAACTCAACCAGATCGTGCCATGTGGCAATCCTTCACTAACTAAACTGGCCAATCGCAGCTTGCTGTAACATCCTGGTCGGATATTATTAATTTTAAATAATATAAAATAAAAGAAATAATAAAGTCACATTTATTTCAATGTATTTCCCAAAACACGGGAAATTAAAAACATTTATTAAACTCATCTAATTAAACAATAGTGTTCCAATAATCCATACTAGTTCATATTCCAGTAAAAATGCGGTTTACAAAAAATATGAAATTAAAATGATAGTAAACTTCCATAAAAAGCTTTCCCACGCTAGCCCCTCTCCGGCTCTATGCCTCACCAGTATCACCTGGAACGTCATCTACTCCCGTGTGACAAGTCACACGATCATCGCCACACACACATAAAAAGAGTGAGCTAATAAACAGTTAACATATAAATTAATAAAATCAAGATACACCCAACTATTTTATTCTAGTTAATTCTTGACCAAGACCTTATTACCCCAAGGTTTTTAAACCTGCAAGTCACACAAATAATTGACCATGGACTCAAGATATATGATGCTTCCACGAACCTGTCCGCTCGTGGTCCTGCCTTTATGAACCTCCCCGCTGGTAGTTCAACTCTACGAACCTCCCCGCTCGCAGCAGCTCTCAAGTGTGAGCACGGAACATACGAACCTCCCTGCTCGTATCCCCACACGAGAGCATCAGGATATGAACTTCCTCGCTCCTATCATCACGTGTTCACCACCAGCCATGAACCTACCCGCTCATGACACAATCAGCATCTCCTGGTCCAAGTCTCACATCACAACATGAAAACAAAAATTAAGAAATCCAACAAAAATATTTTTTTGCTTTCAATAAAACATATTGACATTGGATTTTGAGATTTGATTCAGTAATTGGGATGGTCATAATTCTAGGAAATAAAAGTCATGTGCTATGAGTGGATTGTTTCTATGGTTTACTAATTGAGTTGATTTGAGAGTTTTCGGAATAAATCTTTTATGAAAGAGTTTTGACCTTGTGAGTTTTGAGTTTTATTGTAAAGGATGGACTACCATGTGTCATTCCTATTGATGCTGAGTGACTTGCTCATGTTTTGTTTATACTCAAATGTTTAGCTTGATTCTTTTGTTTTGCATCTTAGGTGAATATGCATGATTTGATATGATTGAGGCATTTATTATTTTTAGCTACTTGGCCAAATAATCCATCCTTGATATTGATCCATTGGTAGTCCATTTGAGCTTTAAATCTCTTTTTCTTGTTTTAAGCCCATAAAGACCATGTTTTTCCCTACCTTAGGAAGAAAGAAGGAGCTAGTGGATTATGTTGAGATTGGTTGAGAAATAAAGTGTGAGGGTGAGTATCTCACCCACAAAATTATGAAAATGGATTATGTTAAGATTGGTTGAGAAATAAAGTGTGAGGGTGAGTATCTCACCCACAAAATTATAAAAATGGCAAAAGGAAAAATGGTTGATGAAAGAGTGTTCAAATGAATGATTGTTTTCCTAGAAAGAGCAACAAAAGGTAAAAAAAAAAAAGGATTGTTTTTGAAACTATATTCCATAATTCTTTCTACATTATTATTTCAAAACCCAAAAAAAAAATCCTCAAATTTTTCCTAGCTTTACCTTGGCCCCATTATAACCCGTAAAAAGTCCTCTGGAGTGCTTGGCACCTTGCGGCGAGAGGCTTCCGCTAGACGGTCTGCAACTTAATTTCGCTTGACAGAGCTTAGGAAGTGCTAGGCGATAGCACAATGGACATGGTTGTTTCTATGGATGGGTGTGTGATCTACAAGGCTTTGGATGATGTCTTAGGTATGGAATTTGCTGAAGCATTCCTTGATTTGTGGCTCGGAATGACATTCCTTGAGTTTTTTCTCAGAATGGAGGGTAAACACATGGTGATATTAGTAACCTGTGTGAGTGTGTGAATTATGGCTCGTTTAGAGGGTCTCCACTTGATTAGGAAATCACGGGTTGTGGCCAATGATGTTGCTAATCTTGTGTCGAGAGTACGAATTGTGGTTTGTATTGGGAACTCCACCTGGCGTTACAAATGGTGGTTCGTAACAGGATGGTCTCATGCGTGTATCTACGAGTTATGGCTTGTAGATGGTGGAACCACGAGTTGTGGCTTGTAACAGCAAAAGACATCTTAAAGTCATCATCTAAGGACATAGAACGTGGATGGACATGATGGTGGTCATGTTATTTGGAATTAGAGAATAGTGGTTCTCCGATAAGTGTGTGTGCCCACTTTCTTTGATTATGAGTTAATTATGTTTTTAGCTCATCTTATCTGCTTGTATTTGGCGATGATTCTGTAATTCGTTACACAAGAGCAAATGATGTTTCAGGTAGAGCTGGTGACACTTAGTGTTGGAGTGGGGCAACATGGAAAAAGCTTTTATGGATAATTTTTTTTATGTGTTTGTAAACAAAGATTTTACTCAGCTTTTGGAGATGTAAACTTTCCGTTTAACTTTTTTTTAATCTTGGCACGTATTGAAGTTTAAAACTTTCCTATGTTTTGAGAGAGATGTTATAATAAATGCGGTTTTGTATTTCTATATTATTTTTTTTATTTAAAGTTAGTAATATCTAGCCAGAATGTTACACAAGACAATAGAGCCTAGATGTGACTAGAGTCCACTGTGAAAGTCAACTCAACTAGATTTTCTATTCTTGCGAACATGGTTTAGGAGATGTTAGTCATTCCTATTTCTATCGTAGCCATTAGAGTTTGCATTCAGTACAAGAGGAAGGGTGGTTAGTCCTTATCGTAGTTGCCTAACACTTAGAATAGTGGAAGTACTTGTTTGCACACAAGATTGGTTGAGAGGAATACCTTTCTCTATACCTTTTTATAAGGATCCTAAAGAGCTTGATAAATTTGAGCAAGGTGAGTTTATATGAAAACTTTATATATTTTGTAGTTTATATTTTAAGTTTTTAAAAATGATGATTTTCTTTGTAGATATAACATCTCAAGATGAAGTGGAACCTTCAAGTGCTATTAATTTAGATGATTGAAGATATATTAATATTTTGATGTTGTTTATGGGAGAACTTATGTATTAATATTTTGATTTTGGTGTATTAAAGTATTATGCAAGTGATGCTTGTTTTGTTGAGAAATGGATTACTTTGCTTGTCTTCAATAGGATTCTTGAAATACAAATTTTGCTCATGTTGTGTACGATCTTGTAGTTTCCTATACACTTTCAAGTATATTTCCTAAGCACTTTAAAAGTTTGGTTCAAAAATTGTATAATTAAGTTAAAAAATAATGCGGTTCAGTTCAAAATTAGTGCAATTCAATTCAAATTTACAATTCAATTCAAAATTAGTGCAATTCGGTTCAAAAATAGTACAGTTCTGTTCAAAATTAGCGCAATTCAATTCAAAAATAGTGTAGTTTGGTTCAAAAATAGTGCAGTAAGTTCAAAATTAATACATTTCGGTTCAAAAATAGTATCGGTTCAAAAATAGTATAATTAGGTTCAAAATTAGTAAAATTTAGTTCAAAATTAGCACAATTTAGTTCAAATATAATGCAGTTTAGAAAATAATTCAGTTCGTAGCAGTTTAGTTAAGTTCATATTGCAATGCAATTCAATTCAGTGCAGTTTAGTTCAATTTTTTAGAATAAAAAAGAGTTGAGTTCAATTCGTCTCAACTATTTTTCAGTTCAATTAAAGCGAACTAGTTCAATGTAGTTTGTAATAGTGCAGTAAAGTTCAATTAATTATGCCTAACTTTAGATGACGCGGATGACCATATAAGCATCCAAAAACTTATGTTTAAAAATATTTAGACAAAATAGTTGAATACCAGACGATGCAGACGACCATACAAATATCCAAAACATTTATTGAGAATGTCAAACGATGCAAACAACCATCAAAACATCCAAAAACTTATCTTTAAAATATATTTGGATAACAAGATCGAATACTAAACGATGCAGATGACCATACAAACAAGGGCGACTCAACGGTTTGGAAGACCTAAAACAAACTTAAAAAATGAGGCTTTTTATTTAAAATTTATTTTTTGAGCTTTTTTTATGCAAAATTATTTATTAAATTGTCATAATTAATTTCATATAACATTTATTTCCCCATAGACAATAGGACTAATCCGTTTAATCTTTCTTGAGATCTTGTTGGTCTTAAATAAATTTTTATTATCTTTAGCTTTTAGAAACTTCTTTCGGCCGAAACAACTTACACTATAATTATTAAGATTATTCTATAAGTTATATATGCATTTGGAAAAGAATTTATTCTTTTTGTATAATTAAAAATGTCAATTGGTTTATCATTTTTCAAACAAATAATTTCCCTTAAGATATTTAATTCTGAAAATAAATCAAATCCATCAATATTCAACAAATTATCATGTTTTAAAGATTTTTCAAGGTTTAAGCATTTTTCTTTCAAAAATGAAATATCTACACACCGTAATACACAAGACATTTGCTCTTTTTTGTTCATAGCTCCTTTTTGTTATGCAATTAAAGTCTTAATTCTTCTTTTCTTTTGAATTATTGAATAGCCTAATTCAAATTTTCTAGTTGACATATCTATATATATTTATATGAAATAAAAATGATAATCTATAAAATACTACTAAAGATAAATATATAAAATAAATGAATTAAAACAATAAAATCTGGTTGTGGTTTTCAAGAAAATAAACTTGATAGTAGACTTGCAGTATCTTGATGTCTCAAGTCTCTTTTTCGTTCTTAAGTCTCAACTTTTTCACAAACTTGCAAAATTTTTTATTTTAAGATTAATCATTAATAAAAATAATTAAAAAAATATTGCTCTTCTAAACTCGATAGTAAGTCTTTTTTTTTTCATAAACTTGAATTATCTTTCTACAGAAAACTCAACTTTGAATTATGCTCTAATTAATCTATTATTAACCAAAAGACTAAACCATAATCTAATTAATAGTTTTGTAAAAAAACTTCAGTTTCTCCTAAAGATATATTGAAAAAAAAACTTTATAAATCTAAAAGTACCGAAAAACAAAACTAGGCAAAAGAAACACATTTCTAATTCTAATGTAAATCCAAAACAGAATAAAAATAACAACAACATAAATAGAAAGAAAAAACATACTAATCAGAAATGAGTATGAAAATATTGGTATACACGGACAACATGAGATTCAAGAGATTTAAGGATGTAATATGCCAATACCCTAGAAAAAAAACTATTAGAAGAGAATAAAGTAAGGAGAGGTAAGGAAGTCATAGAGAGACGGAAAAAAAAAATATAATCTAGATTGATTATAATAGAGTAAAGATAACTAATCATTCTCTTTCTTGTAAACAAAATTATAATTTACTAAAAATATATTTTAACTCATTAATTATCATTTTTATTAATAATAAAAATTAACATACATTAATAATAATTTAATTAAATTTTATTTCCAAACATAAACTTATAATTAATTTAATAGAACTATAATAATAATAAAATATTTTTTGAGGTTTTTTTTATCTTAAAAATAATTTTATAATTACTTTAATAGAAATATATTAATTAGTACTAAACAAATTTTGAGGCTTTTTTTTTAAATATAATTTAATAAAAAAAAATATTAGTAGTAAATTTTTTTTTTTTTTAAACCTTCTTATCCCTGATGTCTAAAATGAGTATTTTACTCATTTTATCCTTAAACCGTCCAACATTAAGATTTCTCACCTTTTAAAATGTATAAATATAAAATTATAATGTGAGAAAGGAAAAAGAAACCCGAAGTTAAAATATTTTTAAGATAGACATTACATCGCATCGAGGGTAAAGGTAACAAAATAGAACCCGGTAAGTGTTTGCAACTTAGCGCATTCGTATCAAATTAAATAACTCCAAACACAATTAAATCAAACATCAGTTTAACCCAGCATCTCATATAAACATCACAACCCAGTTACGAACCGAAACCCAATACCAAACGCCAAACAGAATCGACTTAAACCCAAAATCATAAAGTGCATGCATAGGTTATAAAATTTTTTCAACAAAAACAACTCGAATGCTCACTCAAAGTTAATCAATAAACCTACAACCGCAATTCAATTTTTTAACAGCTCATGATACAATCAATTCGAATCCCAATCAACTTCAAACGTCGAATCCAAATAATAATCAAAACTTAGAAGAAGGGAGAATAAGAAATGGACCTCTCGTCTGACAACGTTTCATGAGGAAGTGACGAGGATCAATACGGCTGGTGGCACGATTAAAGCTTATGGTTATAGTGCACGACGACGAAGCAGAATAGCCAACGAATTGCACAGAGATGCTCGCGGTGGCTCCTGTTCCCGCTGCCGGAAATCCAAGCTCGGTAGAAATCCGCTGGCGTAAGCAATGGTGGGCTTTGTGTGAAATGTGAAAGAGTGGAGAAGGTGAGCCCGTGGTTTTCTTATTTTGTTGGTGCGTAAGATAACTGATGATGATGAAGATTGAGCGTTCGGATTCTCTCAATGAGGGTTCCGTGTTATGTTAGCGTGAGTGGTGAGTGAGTCCTGTGAGGTGCGTGAATGGCGTCGGTGAGTTAGTGGTGTATGAGGGTTTAGGTGTGGGGAGTGTTAGGTGTTTGTTCTCTCGGGAGAGAGAAGGAAAATGACACGTGGCATCCAAACATCGGAAAATGCATTTTAGAGTGAAGAAATAAAAAAACAGGGGTGTAGGTACCAAATGAAAATTGGGCTCTTGAAAAAATGGGAAGGTGGTAAGAATAAAAAATATAAGGTGTGCTTAGGTGAAAAAGAGAATATCATTTTTAACAAACATTGGCAAAAAGACAGGCCCAAAATGATTTCTTCCTATTTTTTTAATCCATTTTTTACAAACTTTATTTAACTTAATTTTACTTCTTTATCATTATTTTTCAATTTACTATTTTTATGATTTTTTAAAATACATTTTATTTCTCCAAACAAAATCAGATGTTGATACTGTCGTTGAAATTCGTCCCAATGTTGAAACTGACACAAAAGTAATGACGATTTGGGCCTAGACTGTCGTTATATATCGACATTTTTAAAATACCTAACCGACTAAACCACGACAGTTTGTTCATTGAAAATTGTGGAAATGGAATATACAACGATGATTATGGTCAAAACCATCATTATATATTGGTGGAATTACGGATTAACCCAAACTTGTAATCAAATTCCAAATTCCAAATAGAATTCTATATAGTTCAGTAATATCTAGAGACAATTCCAAATATTAAATGATCCCTAATTGTTACAAATAACTAATATGATAAAATTAGTATAAACTAAATCTAACTCTCACTAACTTTAACTCTCTCTAACTCTAGATAATACTTTGCCTATGCTTGTTTAATATAAGTTAATGCTCCTGAGTCCATTGGACCTGGGTCATTGAATTTTTGTAAAGGTATAGGAGAAGTTAATAGTAATACATATGAAAATTAGTTGAAGTTAAAATTAGTACATGAGAAAAGTTAGTGTCAACACCCAATTTCGTCCGGGTGAATAAATTTATTTTCGAAAAAAATAAAATAAAAAATAAAAAAAAGGTTTTTTAGTTAATGGAAAATAAAAAAAAAATGTGAAACAAAATTTTCTTCAGAAAGATTTTCAAACATCAACTTTAAAAAAAAAAAAAAAAAAAAAAAAAAAAAAAAAAAAAAAAAAAAAAAAAAAGAAAAAAAAAAAAGAAGAAAACAAAAAAAAAGAAGGAAGAGCCCAATTTGTTTTTAATTTTCATGAGCCCAATAACTCAAATATTTTCTACCTTTGTTCCTGATAGAGAAATTAATTATATAATAATAATTAGAAGCAATATCTCTTCTCTCTTCAAATGGTAGGAATCAATATTATTAATTGGGATTATTTTTGTGCTCTGATTTGTTATTGATGATGATTGATTTTGTGCTCTGATTTGCTGCGATTTGATACTCATAATTTGCTATTATCATGACCAATTCCTTCCTTATATTGTTCGTTACAATTAAGACTAGGATTGCATTGATATTTCAAGGTGTGAGTATAAATACGCACTCTGTCATACCGAAAAAGATACTCTCGACACTTCTTTAATTCTTTCCCATCACCACTCCCACATACGCACCTCCTTTTTATCTCTCTTTAAAAAATATATTGAAGGAGGTAGAAAAAAAAAAGAAAAAAAACATTCTCTACACCCTCTCATTACCACCCACATAGACACCTCTCATCTTTATCTTTA
>Ga0209589_1005476_pt1 | contig 21546 bp, 13 predicted proteins | sample CowpeawhiteBW_FD_187525 | JGI IMG/M metagenome (GOLD analysis project Ga0209589, IMG submission 187525) | Root nodule microbial communities of legume samples collected from California USA - Cow pea white BW (SPAdes) (version 2) | ecosystem: Host-associated > Plants > Roots > Nodule | place: USA... | reverse complement strand
ATAATAATAATCATACAAAAATAAAATAATAATAGTAATAGTAATAATAAAAATAAATATAAAAATAATAATAATAGTTAAATAAAATAATAATAATAATAGTAACAAGAATAAAAATAAAAATAAAAATAATATAAATAATAATAGTAATAATATAAATAAAAATAATATAAATAATAATAGTAGTAGTAAAATAAAATAATAATAATATTAAAATAAAATAAATAATAATAATAGTAAAATAAATTTATAATAATAATAGTAATAATAAAAATAATAATAGATATTTCTTGACATATCATGCACACGTATACTTGTAACATCACAACATGTGTTCATATATGTGCCCAAAATAAATTAAATAATTAAAACATCACACTAATGGCATATGCAAGACTTGAGTCCAAGTCCCCTCAAACACACCAAGCATGTCTAACCACTTGAGCTTCCATTACTCCTTTTTCATAGCTCTCTGCATTGATTACTTTATAGATTCCTTCTCTCACATTTATTAAATAAATACTTATTTATTTACTTAATTTTTTTCGGGTCTTACAAAACCCCTTTGATTTTTATTTTCTAACCATTCTTGTTAATGCATGAAGAGTACCATAATGGCCACAACAATGAAAGTATTAGTGTGAGTAAGATACATGTAATGAAATCGTCAGTGAGAGATGATCCAATCACTACAAGCATCTCAACAATACGCTTGATTTGAAAAAATAGTCGCTAAATGCAATGAGAGAGCATTTTGAGAGCATCTTTCTTTATTCAAACAAAATAAAAATATGTCACATCTTTATTGTTGATATTGATGATATTCTAATCACTAGTATTATTGAGGCTTTAAATAACAAACTTCATACTCTATTCCCCTTAAAAGATTTTTATAATCTCAATTTCATTACGATAAAAGTATTTCATGTCTCTAATGGCATAATTCTTCTCAACCAAACTAATTACATTCAAGAACTTCTTAGCAAAGTGAAACTGTTTAATGCTACGTCAATCACGACTCCTTTAACCCTTAAACCCTTATGGTGTGTTTGGATGAGGCAATTCAAGAGGGTGATTCATTTATTTGGAGAATTTGAAATTCTTTGTAATGAAATGCTTTGTTTGGATGGAAAAATTAAAAAACATTTAAAATGCATATATTTTTTTGAAGTATTTCAATTAGCTAAATTAGAAGAAATTCAAATACCTTAAAAAAGCTGGAATTTGAAATTCTTCTCACTCAACCTCACACTTTGGACTTAATCCCAAACGAACCCGACAAACCCAACAACCATTATAGGCTGGGCTGGCCATACGATCCAGACGGATCAAATCGACCTGACGACACAAACGGGTCGAGCAAGCCCAACAACCTAGACAGGTCGGGCGGGTCCGATGACCTAGACAGATCGGGTGACCTGATGACACATATAGGTTGGGCGGGCTTGATAACTCAAACAGGTCAGTCAAGCCCGGCAACCCACACCGTCCGGGGGGCCCGATAAACAAGATGTGTCGAGTTGGCCCAACGACCCAAACATACCAGGTTGACCCGACGACATAAACGGGTTGGCGGGCCCAATGACCCAAATGGGACTGACGACCTAGTCGAGTCGGGTGGGCTTGGAGACAGAGATGGGCCAAACTGACTTGACAACCAAGACGAGTCAACGAGTTTGATGACCCACACGAGTTTGGCGAGCCAGACGACCTAGAGATGTCGGACGGGCCTGACGACCTAGATGTGTCGGGAAAGCCCAACGACCTCACCGACCCGTTGACCCGACAAGCCTGACCGACCCGATGACCTAGTCAGGCCCAACCAGCCCGACAACCTAGACGAGCTCGACGACCTTGCTAGGTCGGGTCGGCCCACCGACACAAACTTGATGGGTGTGCCCGATGACACAAACGGTCCCGACATCGCAAATGGATTAAACCAGTCTAACGACCTAGACGGGCCCGATCGACTCGACTACTAAGGCAGGCCTCACCGGCCCGACAACCCAAAAGTGCCCATCCGGCCTGACGACCTAAACGTGCCCAACACCTAGCTGGTTTGTGCCAACCAAACAACACAAATTGGTCGGACAGGCCTAATGACACAAACGGGCCCAACGACCCAGATGGGTCGAGTGGGCTTGACGACCTAGTGGGGCCAAGCCGAGCCAATGGCCTAGAGGGGCTGAGTTGGGTTGGGTCGTTCCGAGCCAGGTTGACGAACCTAACGGGCACGACTAATAGGTATGGGCCATTAGGCTTGTCTGGATCATCGGGCCGACGCAACCTGTTTCAGTTTTTCGGCCAGCCCGACCTGTCTGGGTCGTAGGGTCAAACCAATTCGGCTAGATAGTTGGATCAGCTCAGCCCATTTGGGTCGTCGAGCCCGTTTCCAAATTTACCATGAACTCAAAACATAACTAAGCCTAAAATAAATATTGTAAAAATTAAATTTTATCTCACAAGAAATTGAAATGTAAGGTATTTTAATTTCTTTATCCAAACAAGTTATTTAGAAAATGAAGAAAATTTAATGACAAGCAATTCAAATACAAAGCATTTTGATTTCTGAGCATTGTTGAAATGCTCCATCCAAACACAAGGTTAAAGTAAATTTAGTACCAAAATCACAAAAAAAAGATGAAGATCCAAATCTAACACTATAGTTGAGTTTAGAGTCACGAATACTTTTGGTGTTGAAATACAATAGTCAAAGTCTCTTCTCGTTGAACTTCAAATTAAACTAATCAAACTAATCAAACCATTTTGATATGATGTGACAATCTTAATATTGTTCTTCTCACAGCTCTTTTAACTAGATTTGTGGTTTGTCAAGGAAAAGATATCATAGGAAGGAATCACAGTGAATCTTATACCATATATTAATTGCAACTACATGATCTTTCTAACCAAAGTTTCTCCTAATACTACTTCTCTCTTATCAAAAACCGAACTAAATGTTAGGTTTAAAGTCACATCCAATTTGGTGAGATAAAAAGAATAAATCCACAATTATTGAAATTGAAAATTGTTAATTGTGTTTTAACTAATTTAGTTTCTAAATAAGGTCGAAGTTAATTTCTTGTTTAGTATAAGTTTGTTAGAATAGTTTTATTTTTACTTATTTTCTCTTTTCTTTTTCTTAATTATTCAGATGATCCCTACTTTGGTAGGAGTGTGTCAACTTGATCCCCACCTTTAAACAAGTTTCAATTGCGTCCTGATTTTTAAAAATAGTGTCTCAATTAGGTTCATTTCAGAAAAATTGCTAACAGTGTTAACGACATGTCATGTGTCAATTTGTGATTTTCTTAATTTTTTTTAATTTCTTGATTTTTTTTGCACAATTTTTGTTGTCACGTGTTAGGTTCTTGGAGTGACACGTGGCACTCATGGCAGAGAAATGTCATGTGTCAATGGCATTGTCAAGTTTCATTGTCTTGATTTCAATTTAGTTCTTATATATGTCTCTTTGATTCAATTTAGCTCCTCTTTATGTCTTTTTAATTCAATTTTGTCCAATTTTTTTTTTTAAAATAGAGCAATATTATTTATATTGTCTCTTTCTAATTTGAGACCGAATTTATTATTTATATAAATGTTATATTAATATTTTTTTATTAAAAATGACTTTTTAACATATTACATTATTGTATATCATTGACCCATGTTTTGTTAATCATTCCTTTTTTTTTTAAAGTATAGAACAATATTGTCTCTCCCCAATTTGAGACCAAATTTATTATTTGTATAAATGTTATAATGATATTTTTTATTAAAAATGACTTTTTAAGATATTACATTATGGTATATTATTAACTAATGTTTTGTTAATCCTTACATTTTTTTTGTCAAAATAGAACAATATTGTCTCTCTCCAATTTGAGACTAAATTTATTATTTGTATAAATGTTATACTGATCTTTTTATTACAAATGACTTTTTAACATATTATATTATTGTATATTATTTACTCATGTTATATTGAATATTTCTTTTACCACTAATATAAATATCAATACTTAATTTTGTAATATTATTTATTCTTAATTAGTTTAAACTTTATAAAGAATACGTGGATTAGAAAAACATATTTAAATTATTAAAAAAATTGGGACAATTTTTTTTAAATAGAGCAATATTGTCTCTGTAATTTGAGACCAAATTTGTTAAAAGTATAAATTTTATACTGATATTTTCTATTAAAAATAATTTTTTAACATATTACATTATTATATATTATTACTGTAAACATTTGCTTAAGTCCGCACTTATTTAAGTTCGCATTCCACCTAAATTCGCATTTGAAAAGGAAAAATTATCGGATCAATAATTTTGTGACTTTATTTTCAGTAAAAATAACGTAAAGTTATTTGACTTTATATTTTGTTACATTTTATTTTATATATATATATATATATATATATATATATATATATATATATATATATATATAGGTAGAGATTTTATGAATAAAATAAGAAGTTTCTCTTGTAACATATCTTATATCTACCATATTTCTTATATTTCTCATATGTTCACAGTCCTTACAAAATCTCAACACTTATAACACTTATAATATTTCATATTGTAATTATATGACTCATAATATTCCATATTGTAATATGACTCTTAAATCTTGATAAGTTTGCATCCCAATCAAGTCCCCATTAAATGTTCAATATCAAAATGCGGACTTATGCAAATGTTCACTGTAACCCATCTTTTGTATGTTATCTTAATCATTTATTTTTTCAAAATAGAACAATATTGTCTCTCTCCAATTTGTGACCAAATTTATTATTTGTATAAGTATTATACTAATATATTTTTATTAAAAATGACATTTTAGCATATTACATTATTGTATATTATTAACTCATGTTTTGTTAATCATTAGATTTTTTTTTTCAAAATAGAACAATATTGTTTCACTCTAATTTGAGACCAAATTTATTATTTGTATAAATATTATACTAATATATTTTTTATTAAAAATGACTTTTTAACATATTATATTATTGTATATTATTAACTCATCTTAATTAGTTTAAATTTTATAAATAAAAACATGAATTCGAAAAATATATTTTAATTATTAAAAAAATTGGGACAAAATTGAATCAAAGAGACATGTATGGGGACTAAACTGAATCAGAGAGACATACATAGAGACTAAATTGAAATCAAGATAATGACATTGACTGACACGTGGCGTTCTCCTACTACATTGCATTGACAATGTCACGTGTCACACCAGGCCTTATAGTCACTAAGGTGGGTCATGGTCCCCCCCTCCCATTTTTTTTACATTTATATAATTTAATATATAATTTTAAATATATTTTATATATTTGATATTCTAAAAGTTTTTTATATATCTATATCTATATATAAGGAAAAGTCGTTTTTTTTCACATCTATTTTTCAATTTTACCTTTTAAATATTTTTTAAATAAAATTAATTATTTTATTAATATTATCTTTTAAGTGATCATTTGTTTAATTTAAATCATTTTTAATTTGATTATATTTTTTAAAGGTTTAATTACTCGGATGATACTCACTTTGGTAGAGATGTGTAAATCTAGTACACGTTTTTAAAAATATGTCAGTTGTATTCCAACTTTTAAAAAGTGCTTCAATTATGTTCCTTTCAGATAGAATTTGTTAACGTCGTTAACAACATGCCACATGTTAGTATGTAATTTTTAATTTTTTTGCAAAAAAAAATGTCACGTGTTAGGTCCATGGTGTGACATGTGGCATTGTCAATGCCATGTATCAGGTTACTATCAAATGTCATTGTGTTGATTTTAATTTAGTCTCCATATATGTCTTCTTGATTTAATTTAGTCCCTACTTATGTGTATCTGATTCAATTTTTTCCCAATTTCTTTTAAGAATTAAAATATTTTTGTAATCCATTTTTTATAAGATTAAAACTAATTAAGTATAAATATTTTTAAGAAATTAAGTATTTATATTTATATTGTTTCTCTCCAATTTCATACCAAATTTATTATTTGTATAAATTTTATACTAATATTTTACTAAAAATGACTTTTTAACATATTACTTTGTTGTATATTATTAACTCAGATTTTGTTAATTATTACTTTTTTTCAAAATAGAACAATATTGTCTCTCACTAATTTAAACCAATTTTTTTATTTGTATGAATGTTATACTAATAGATTAGTAAAAATATTTATATTTAATCAGTTTTAATCTTATAAAAATAAATTTTAATTAAAAAAAAATTGGGTCAAAACTGAATCAGAAACACATAAGTAGGAACTAAATTGAATCATTCAAACATATACAGAGACTAAATTAAAATCAAGACAATGACATTTGATGGTGACACTGACACGTGACATTGTATTGCGACGTGACACTGACAATGTCCCTTGTCTCACCAGGGACCTGACACATGTCAAATTATCTTTTTTTGCAAAAAAAAAAAGTTAAAAATTAAAATCAAATTAAAAAATACTAAACGAATTAGAAAAGAAAACCATAGACTGATGTGGCATGCCATTAACGGCGTTAGTCATTTTCGACTTAAACGAACCTAATTGGAGCAATTTTTTCAAAAATTAGAATGCAATTGGCACTTGTTTAAAAGTGGGTACCATATTGACACACCTATACCAGAGTGGGTATCATCCGAGTAATTAAACTTTTTTTAAACTTAATCATTATAAATGAAAATTAATTATAGTAAAATTATAAAAATTATTTATATTTAATTGTATAATTATAATAATAACAATAACAATAATTATAATTTTATTATTTTTTATTATCATATCAAGTTGTTCCTCCAATATAATTGTATATTACGCTTTTAATTCCTTTTTTTTCAAAAATATCAAGTTGGTCCTACAATTTTTTTTAGTCTCAATATGATCCCAATTTTTAAAAAAATGATGCAAATTTTTTTGTTAAATTTCTTTAATCAGATCAAGGTTTTTTCATCAATATTGAAGTTTTGAATAAGGATGGTTTCTTTTGTTGGTGTAATTGACATAATCCTAGTGTCAATTTTCGATGAAAAGTCCTTGTTCCGCTTCAAGAAATTTAACATTTAACAAAAAAGATAAAATTACATTAATTTTTAAAAAATCGGGACCAAATTGAGATTAAAAAAAGTAGAGGACTAATTTGACATTTTTTGACAAAAAAATGTACCAAAAGGATAGTTCAACCAAAATTTTAGCATCCACAAAATATTACCTGAAGATCTGCTACTACCTATAGTAACAAAAATTAAAAACTACATATTAATACGTGACATGCCGTTAATGCTATTAATTGATACATTTTTTCAAAAGTTGAAACCAATCCAAAATTTTTTAAGAGTTGAGACGAAGATCACATACTTCCACAAAAATAGAAACCATCCAAATAATTAAGCATTTCTTTTTCTTAAATACCAACTATTTATCTTTGGTTATATTTTTTTCCTTCACATCATTATGTTTTATGTTCTATTTTCTTCTACACAAAAACAAATTTATTTAGTAAATTTTGAAAGCTTTAAATATGTTTTTATTTTTTTTTTAAATTAGTGAGTTATAATTTTGGTTCCCGTAAAAGATGATTTTTTTTTTATCTTTCTAAAATAAAAATCACTTTTGAAATCTAAAATCATTTGGCACTTATGAATTACTAATGTATTGACAAATAGAACTTAAATAAAGATGAATGAATAAAAATTTAAATGGTGATGAATATTAATATTGTAATGTTAATGTATTATTTAAAAAAATAGTATTATTGTTTGGGAGTGAGCAAAGCATATTGGTCAGCCAGTCGACCACTAAGTTGGGTGGGTAACATTTCCGGTTTGTCAATTTGATTTAGGATCTATTTTTTAATTAAAAATAAAATAAAAAATAATTTTTATAATATTATTTAGATAATATAATATATAATAATATTATAACTTAATTATTAATATTTAAAATTTAAGTTTTCATTATTAACGATGATATTATGATTTAATATATAAAGATAATAATTATTTTAACTTATTAAACTAAACTAATTAATTAATTAATTAATTATTAAATTTTACATAATTAAGTATATTATAATTACATGCATTTATATGTATACGTGTGTTCACATTTTTATGATAAAAAAATAAAATTATTATTATTATTATTATTATAATTATAACATTAAATATAAGTAATTTTTATTGTAAGTAATTTTTATATATTTTGGAAATAACTTTTTAATTATTGTTAAGTTTAAAAAAATTTATCAAATTAAAAAATTATTAAATTTAAATAAACAATACTTAATGATAATATTAATAAAATAATTATTTTAATTAAAAATAAAATAAAATTGAAAAACAAATATAGACGTAAAATAGAGGAATTTTCTTTATATATATATATATATATATTATTTTTTTCAAAAAATAAAAAAATTTAAATAAATATTATTAGGTGAAATATATATTAGATTTAAAATCTTGGAAGAAAACAAAAATACTTTAAAGGAATTATAATAAAAATTCAAATAATTAAAATGTACTTCAGAAAAAATAAACACCTTTACAATGTTTAAGAGACCAAACAATACTAAAGATAAAACAAAGACTATCTTAGAATAGTTTTGTGGTCAAAAGTTTATGATAGATAGCTGCACTCAATTATCTATTTTTGTACTACAGATAAGGTTTTTAGATATATTCTAATGGAAATTATATGTGTCTCACTGGTTTCTTTCTATGATTATAATTTAATTATGCCTATGTACCTTTTATGTTCTCTTATTAAATTTCATGCAGTGCCAAAAAAAAAAAAAAAGAAGGTACTTTTCCACCTAATAATTTATTTTATTTTATTTTCAAATGAGAGTTTGGTTGGTAATATATTTCATTCAACATTATCCTCCGTAGCATGCGTGCCATACTAAATGTTGTAGAAATTATTCATAACTTCATTGTCGTTAATATGCATATCCCATAACAAAATTCTTCACAATTTAAAATATGTTGGTTGAAAAGGTACATTTTTTTATCGAATTTAATATCAAGTTGTACATTTTATATATGACTTATAGAGTTATTTTTTTTTTATAATTAGTCGTATAGTACCCAGTTTGGTATTGGAGTTTCTAATTGGTACCCGGTTTTAAAAAAGTGTCAATTACGTACCCAAATTAGTTTAAGTGCACCAATTGAGTCCATTTAAGTTGACGCCATTAGAAAGGTTAACGTTGACTGATACTGGTTGGTCTGTGAGTTAAATTTGGAACACGTGGAGATTAATTATTAATGACGTGGAAAGCTGGGGAAGAAAATTAAATATGTCTTGTAATGAAAAATTTTAAAAATAAAAGAACGAAAATTTAAAAAAAAGGGCGACGAAGTTAAAAAAGAAGTCGCAGAAGCATGTGATAAAAACGTGAAATTGGGGAAAGGTGACGCAGGAGAGACGAACTGGTGGAGGATTCTTCGCGAAGTGGTGGAGAAATTGAAGGCGACTTTCGAACAGTGAAGTGGAGACTTGAGAGCAACTTGCAGACCATTGATAACGAAAGGTTGGTATTGTGTTTTTCTCTGATTTAGTGATTAGGGTTTTGATGTTAGGGTTGATTTTTGTGAAGTTGGGGATATTGGAGAACAGGTTGTTGTTGAGTGTGAGGATGAAGTGACTAATGAAGATGTTTGTGTTGGGGATGGTGAAGAGGAGTTGGCTGATAAGGAGAATGGTGTGGGTAATGAAGAAGTTTGTGTTGGGGATGGTGAGGAGGCCTTGGCTGATAAGGTGAATATAAAAGTAATTGCACCCTTTAAATACATCATTGCCACCACTCCGCTGCTTACAAAATAAAAATAAAAACACACAAAACGAGAGGAAGAACAAACTAATTAGGGCACAACAAACTGTCCGGATATTGATGAAGAAGAAACTGGATTAGGGCAGAACATAGGAGAGGAAGAAGATAATGAAAAATGAGGGACAATCTTCTTTAAATATAAATACCATGTGGAACATTGTACAAATATAATTTCAACCAGTCATCTGTTATTATTTGACACGTATCCCTTCTGCACTGCCACCTCACCACTTCCTAAACGTCGTTTGGGAACATTTAACGGTATAGACTCAATTGGTGCACTTAAACTAATTTGGGTACGTAATTGACACTTTTTTTAAACCGGGTACCAATTAGAAACTCCAGCACCAAACTGGGTACTATACGACTAATTATACTTTTTTTTTCTAAAAACTCACTTTTAATGTTTGGGTCATTTGTTTGTGGGTCCTATAAATCTTTTCAATGCTTTGTTTATGCTTAATAATATTTTTGGTATTTATATCTACAATAATAATTCAATTTATTTATTTATCTTTAAATTAATTTAATTCTTATATTTTTTAAAACAAGTTTATCTTCATCACCATTCTTAGAGTGTACTATTATATTTATTACTCTACTAATTTAATTGTGGGAGCTTATCCTCATGGAACAAAGAAGAGGACCAAACACTCTTATTAAACAATGTGGTATTATAACATAAGTTGTTATCCAAGCAAATGATACATGGTTTATTGTCTTATTAAGCATTTAAATAGTTCATTACCAATAAATTAAGCAATATATTTGTCTTATTAACATAAGTCACTGTACTGCATTTGAATTGCTTAATTTAATGGTTGCTTTTCAATTGTTGGACTCACTCTAAGTGAACCTTATTGTTTCTGTTAGCACTAATTTGAATGCTTTCATACTAAAAAGTATTTTATGTTGGTCAAACCCATCATCAACCTTTCTCTAACGTGAACCATGCCATCAATTATATGAAAATAAATTTATTTTTTCTTCTTTTTATTTTTTAATTTAATAATCATTTACTGCTAGTTCAATTTTTCGGTGCTGTTAACCAATCAAATATCATTAATAGTATCAATTTTAGGATAGTTTTTGCAAAAGTAAACAAATTTATAATGCATTATACTTTATAATTGGATGATAATGTGATGTAAATTGCATATGGCCAAATGGAGAATAATTAACGTGCCACGTTGATGTAATTTTTTTTTATTTAAATAAGGGTCCAATGCTTTGTAAGAATCAACCTTTAGAAGACCAAGAAGACCTTTGTTGAATTCTTGTGGATGAATTTTGGTTGCCTTAATTTCAGTTACAATTAGCAATTCAATAGTGGATCATTATTAGGCTTGAGTAAATCATTATAATAGCTTTAAGTGAGTTGTAATTGAATATTATGTGTCTTTTGTAATTTCAATGGTTAAAGCTTCTCTATAAAGTGAAACATTTTCATCAATGAAACAAGTTGAGTTTTATTCAAAAAATATTAGAGTTTTACCTCTTTTACTTTAGTGAGAGTGATTCTCCTATGTTCTTGAGTGATTCAGGACTCCTGGGTTTTATAAAAGGTCCCCTTTGTGTGTTTAAACTCTTAGGCTTATCTTCCATCCTTGGAAGTGTGACATCTATCAATTTTCACTCCATCTTCTTATCTATTTATGTTTTCTTGTTTTAAACAATTTATCAAATTTCTTGCTTATTAGCATTTCAACCTAGATAGATTCATAAAACGAATCCATCCCTTTGAATTCACATCATAATGAAAAATAATTTAAATGGTTAATATATACTCTCTTTTTTCTTTCAAGTTCCCTTTTCGTTTTGCAATATGTTATTATACCAAATTCAATTAAGTGACGTTTTCTTCAAGTATGGTATTTTGGGAGACTAAGATTTCTTATATATAATATGAACTATTAGCTCAAATATTAAAGTATTAGAAAAATAACTTAATTAAATAGATATCAAGAACTATATCAGTGTTAGAAATATTGTGTTATCTTTTTAATTATATAGGATTCTCTAAAATAAATGTTCTATAAATCATCTCTAATTTTGTATCTTAAGCTTCAAGGTATATCACTATTAGAAATAATGTGTACATATGCACACACGCACACGCACACGCACACGCACACGCACGCATGCACACGCACACAGCACACACACACACAAAAATATATATGTTGTGATGAGTTCCTAACATATGGATCTTAAACAAAGTACACCAGTGCAGTAAGAACTTTTTGTCCCGGTTATTTTCCTCATTTTGTCTCGGGTCTGGAATCGAGACATATTGGGGTGAGGCCAAAAGACACCCCTTCGGTTCAGCGGCAACCGAGGTCTATAAGGCGAAGTAAAATGTCAAATCTGCACTAGTGGCATGAGATAGAGCACCAATCAAAAAAAAAAAATTAACATTTGTATTTTTATATTTCAATCATGTCCAAACTTTCAGTTGAGTGACAAAAGATATCTCTTAAGGATTAGATACTGCATTCCCAAAAACAAAATAATTCATATAGTTTTATAAGGTCCATACAAACAACATGTGCACTCATGTAACACACACCCACACTCACGGACATGTGCACACGTGTATCTAACACAAACAAATAAAGCGTAACCATTAGGCTTTATACATATAAGTTTATAATTGTTTTTGCTCATTTTGATTATTAGTGATTCCTCATTTTGAACATATGATAACAATAAATCTAGCTACTAATGGAATGTAAATGCTAAATTTAAATAATTGTATAATAACAACATATGATAACAATAAGGATAGAAAATCATATTTTATTTAACATCAAATATTTAATTATAATAAGTTAACGTGGTTCGAAAAAAAAAACACTTTATTTATTAATTTATAGATTTTTTATCAGCTAATATCAATTATATTTCAAAACTTTTTTATTCTAGAATGATTATTTGTGAACAATATATATATATATATATTATAAAATATGTGATATAAAATATAATAGAATAATACAATATTAAAAGTTTGATTCCACATGTTTGAATACTCATTTAATGCACAACTAACCGGTAGAGTATAACAAATATAAAGTGTAATCACGTTGCTTTTATAATTAAATTAAAGAACTTAAGTTATTACTTTTGATATCTAGATGATATTATAATATTAAAGACCTTAAATTGTTACATTACATAACAATATTTTCCTTATTAGTATTTCCAAAACCATTTCTACTTCATATCTCTTATTTTAATTGATAAAAAAATTATAATAAAAAAAAAACACCATAAATCCCGTTCATTAATAGAAGTTTCTACATGAGAATAGAGAGATTAGTTTATACAACTACAAGAACCTAAGCAACAAATCAATACTGCTCTTATTTGGAAACAAACAAAACATAACAAACATTTTGCAAACACATCTTAAAAAAAATGAAATATAACTTGTTTAAATTATTCATAAACTAACTAAAAACTTTTTCATTCTAATGATGTTGAGGATCTGGTCCAGCAGGTGATAACCTCTCCAATCTTTCTCCCAGCATCGACCTCTTCTGTTGATACTCTGTAACTCTTGAATTGTTGACTAAGTCACGTAAAAGAAGTTCAGTGTTAATCCTTTTACCCATCATGGGTGAAGATGAAGACTTAGGCAATAAAAGTCTTGCCTCTGAACTCAAAAAAACCAATGGAAGAAAAACTAAGAAGATAGCAAACACTTTTGACACCATTGAAGTAGCCATGTTCTTACTCAAACTTCTCTCAAATGAGTATGTGAAGAATGAAGAAGCAAAGAAGGGTATTTATACTGAAATTCCAATTAGGGTTTAATTCAATCCACTAAAGGGAGTTTAAGTTCATGAGTTCATTGGAGGTTGAGATAACACATGTCTTCGTTTCACAAGTTTAGAAAATTAATGTTTTAGTGTTATGGGATTAAGGTCGGTTCTCCATCTGAAACATAAATGAATGTCAAAGCCGACCAAACCGATTCATCTTATGTTGTCCTCTTCATCCAAAAAACCTTATATTATTGATTAATGGAGATATATTAGAGAAAGTAGTAGTAGCAAATTTCCCTATAGACCAACCCTAATTAATCCTTTGCATCCATGCCTTCAAAGTGTTTGTGTTTGTGCTCCACAATCTCACATGGGCACAACCATTCCCAAATGAGAGAAAATCACGTGGCCACGTCACGCATGGCTTAATCCAACAAACTCTGTCATCACCTTGCTGGAACACATAACTTCATCTTTTACAATATTTGCTTACGACATAATAATCCATAAGATGAAGAAGAAGCATGGCGCATAAAACAAATTACGATTTGTTTCGTTCCTTGCTTTCGTGATTCGTCGTCCCTTTGGTTTTCGAACGGAAAATGTGACGCGGCCCAACGGGAAAAAAAACATGCAATTTCACCCTTTTCAAGATGTCCCAAGTCAGCTTTCAACAAAGTCAGAATAAACAAATCCCTTCATTTCCTCTGTTTGGATCCTTCTTACTTCCTTTACGCCATGATTTTTAATTAACAAAATATTTACAGCATGTTCAAGTTAGTTTTACTTCAAATATATATATATATATGATAAAAATTTATTATATTGTAAATTCAGTTTTATGTCTATTTATATATTATAAATTAATTTTATTTCGGGTGAAATAGAAATTTCAACATTTTTAATTAAAATTATATACTAAAACATTTAAAATTTTCCATCATAGCCTTCGCTTGATGTTCTAACATTATTTTTTAGTAAATATTTATATCTATAACTTAAACTATGAAAGAAAAATATTTTTCTGAATAAAAGTTTTAAAAGAAAAAATATATCTACTATCTTTTTTACTATATATATAACAATAATAAGACTCAAGTATTTAAGCATATATACATTTATTTATGCTTACTTCAAAAGCCTTTGGACTCACTCAATTTTCTTAACTTAACTGTGTGAGGCTCATGGTTTTTCATTTTTCATTTTCACTCACTTTTCTCTCCTCACACACACACACAACATTACTATTCTCATTTTTGACATTTTTTTTTGTAACGTCTTCTCCTCCCACACACAATTCCACCACTTTTTTCATTCTCGTCCACTCACCCTTTTTATCGTTATTGTAGTCACTTCATCTTCTGTTCATTGATCAAATCACAATGTTTGATTCTTCACTTCGTTTCTTTTAGGTTGAGACTTGAACCAATTTTTTTGTGTGTTTTTCTTACACACAGAAAAAGTCTCATAGAAAGTTTTTTATATTATTATTATTGTATTATTTAATTGCTATTATTATTATTATTATTATTTCATATATTGAGAGTTTAATCATTTTTATCGTTCTTTCCTCTTGTACCAAGTTTTCTGACAATTCTATCAATTATACGAATAATTATATTTAGTTAAAATTATATAATTTCAAATTTCAAAAAAATTTAAAATTTTTCACATTCTCAAAATCATTTAAAATTGTTATAATGAGAATATTATCAGTTCATTTATATTTACTAGAAGACCCCTCGTTATTACTACTTTATACTATTTTTTCACACTTACACGAACTAATTAATAATATTTTCATGGCCAAACTAAATTTTGGGTTAGCCTCAATGTGAGATGGCGGCGGCCTCAACCAACAAGAATCATGAAAACAATGATGCTAACGCCGACTTCGGAAAAGATAATAAAAGATTCTCACAAATATAGATATACACGAACATGTCTTATTCCTTCTTCCATTTCTTAATGCTATCATTGCTCATAGAAAACAAACATGTCCTATTCCATTCCCACTTTTCCAATATACAACTAAAATCAAGATCACCTTCTTAACATTACTAAGCCGTCATCCAATTTATCACAATGGACATATTTTAGTTCAACTTTGATGCACATAACGTACAATATTTATTATTATCCATGTTCTAACCAACGTTAACCACTGTCATACCACAATTTTTTTTTTTTTTATCACAAATAGTGGCTTTCATGTGATTACAGAAAGTTTTGGGATAACCGTCCCACAACTGCGCCACACATCCTATGACTCATAAAATGATCTTAACTGCATAAACTATTAGCTTGCATTGTCACCCTTCTATTAGATTAAGCATGTACGATTATAAATTTTTTGATCTTATCCTTTCTTCTATTTATCCATCTTCCAATGTTGCATGTCACTGTAACAAGACGGTGCCACTTGAAAAATTAGTGTATATATATAGAATTTACGCAGAGGATAAGAATTAAAATTATGTAATTTTAGTTGCATATCTTAATGTCATGATGGCATAGGTATTTATATATATATTATATGTATGTATATATCTAACCTCCAACTGAAAAGAACAAGTAAAAAACACTTTGACTTTCGGAATAATTAATGATAATGACCATTGACTATTTGGGCACATATATATATAACCCTAAATATATATCCAAACAGCACTAATGGGAAAGTGTAAACATAAGTTATTGATTATAGAACTATGTCAATCCCTTTCTTTATCTCCCAACCCTTTGTTTATGGGACAGTCACCTTCTCGTCAGACCCTACGAGGCACTCACTAATCAAGATTATTAGTGAGGGAAATCGCACTTAGAAAAGAATTCATTGTTAATTTTCTTTTCCAAAAACTAATGTATTAGTGGAGTTCGGTCAATGGGATCAGTGCCAAAAACTTGACTTCCTCATTTTTTTTTGCAACATGGTATTAGTGAATATAATGTAAAGACACCATTAGAGATTAAATTTCGATAGTAAGTGAATCCGTAAATCCTAAAAGATAATTACCATGGTTATTAAAACTATATCCCATTTGTGGGTTCAACTAGTTTAGAAAACCATTCAATGAGAATGAAATGTAATTAAAAGATTAATCAATATTCTTTGTTTTAAAATACTTTAGGTTAAGAATTAAACTTTAAGTCTAACTTAACTTTACCAAATCATCTTGTGACGTTAGATTTTCACCCACATATGTTGTAAATTTATCTTATCTCTAGTTGATGTAGGACTTCTAATACGCATTTCCCTCACACCAAAACATATATATCTCAAATGTAGGACTAGACATTAATGAGTGGTCCGATAGTGGGTAGAAAAATAGATCCAAAAAAACAATTAACTTTTCTTAGATAGACTCTAAGTCATGATTTTGATATCATAAGAAATGAACTTTAACTCTAACTCAATCTTACAAAATCAGCTTATAAGATAAGGTTTGCGCTCACTTATATAATGTAAAGTGACCTTATATCTAGTTGATGTGAGATCTCCAACACTCTCTCATACTGAGACATATACATCTCGAACGTGAGACTACATATTAACGGGTAATACAATAGCGATTTGATAATGTGTAGAATAATAGACCTAATAAACAACAAACTTTATTAGGATAACTCATGATTTTGATATCATGTTAAAAAATGAACATAAAATATAATTCAACATTATAAAATCAAATTGTAAAGTGAGTTTTGCACCTACTTATATATTGTAAAGTTACTTATTTTTTAGTCGATTTTTTATCAAATAGTCTAAATATTTTATTCACTAAATCCATTTTTTTTATGAATTTATTATAATGGATAAAAATAAGTTAAATTATCTTAAACCGATAAAATTGATGGAAATCAATAATTTAAGCGGCTTAATAAAAATATTATTTTAAAATGTGAAACGGTGTATTTTGGAGTAATATTGATCTAAGAGAGATTCCAACACATGCCATGCACATAAGAAATGTATATAATTCGTATCAAAGTGTTTAAGCTTGATTTATTAAATTTGAATTTCCTTAATTTCTATCGATAAAACTAATATTTATTGATATGCATGAGAGAACAAACGCACATGAAGAGGAATACATGTCAGAAACCTCGTTACCTAAAATGGTTTACTTAGAAAACTTAGAAACTCTAACTCTGTCTTTTTATGAAAATTGCTGAGAGTGGAGCAGCACTAGTTGGGATCTCATCGGTGTTTAACCGAACAAAAGATGCTTCTCACATGCCATGTCCAAGACAATTATGCCACCTCAATAATTTCAAATTATTACCAAAAGAATGAACATATCTGATATGAAGTTTCTTCTTCTAAAATGCTCTCAACCGAGTTAGAGTTTCTTTTATGCTTCATTAATTGTAGAAATCATACAAAAATTCAAGTAGGTACAAAATGAGAGGAATGAGTAAAAAAGAACATGAGAAAAAAATATATAATACTTTCATTGGCAACATTTCACTTTTTATTTTGAGAGTCAGAAACTACCAACTCCACACAAACATCGCATAGAGTAAACTAAATACATAAAATCATTCTTTTCTCAAAATGAAAACAAATTAAATGAGAAAGTAATTAAAGAAAGTTATTACTTGTAAAGATAAAAATATCATTTTAATATGAACCCCACGTACATAAATTGTTTAAAATTAAATTACGTAAATGGGGATACCATCAAAATAATACTTTCATTCTTGAATAACCCTTTAATTTTAACTAATATATCTTGAAACTATATGAAAACAATATTCTTATTATTTTTATAGATAGTTGTTATTGATTACCGAAAGTACACAATCGTAGACCAATGCACTATCCACCGATCACTAAACTTCCACTTGCACATGATAACCTGAAAATGAATCTACAAAGAATCTAGGATCACTCGGCTTGTGTTTCATCCAATCACTCCACAACTTACACAAAAAAATGCTACATACACACAAAGATGAACTTTGGAAAAGGTGACAGACCCTACTATAATGTTTCTGCATTTTCATATTTTCATGTGAGAGTGTGGAAGGATCAGTGATGATGAGGATCTGGACCACCAGGACTCAAACGATTGGGCTTATACTCTGTTCCCAACAACTGTTTCCTTCTCATGATCTCCTTCAACACTGTGTTGGCACTCTCCACAAATGCATGGTTTTGGTTGATGCTTGCAACTGAAGAAGGAACAGGCCTTGCATCATGGAAGAACAACATTGATGTGAAGAGAAGGACAAGGCAGAAATGTTTCAATCTTGCCATTGAAAACAATTTTAGGATATCGAAAACCAGAAAAAGTGGTGCGGAGATTCTAAGCTGTGATAGCTGGGATATTTATAGGCTCATAAAATTGTCGTTTTGTGAATTTTTATTTGAGACATGTGTAGAGAGTAATATATGGTCAAATAGTATTCATAGTGATGAAGGGAAATTGGTTCTTTCGTCAGATATATAGCGTGCGCACTTGTATTGTAAAGTCAATCACTAATGAGTGCTTAGTTTTTAATAAACTATAATCAATGTCTAAGTAAGTAATATTCTTCTCTAATCTCTGTAAGGTAAACCAGAAAATTATGGTTTTCTATCTTTTGCAAATATTTTTCAAACTTTCTGCTGCCGTTTACTAAAAAAGCAAACTCGTTTTATCAAACAACTTACTTGGACGTGAAGAAAAGGATTATTCTTAATTAGTTCTTACAAGGGAATGTGGTGTTCCTACCTAGTCTAATCTTTGTCAAATTGCTCAACTTTCTTTTAGAATTCCATCTCCAAATAAATGGGTTTATATCTTTTAACGTATACTCGTGTTATTTTCTGTGTATTTAGGACGTGCTTCTTCTTTTCTTTTTAAGACACTTTCAAGATTTTATTTTTTTATCTAGAGAAAAACTTTATTAAAACGAGTTAGATTTATATTGGGTGATTGCTTGTGTGGCCTACCTTAAGGTTGTGTTCTCTTGAAGATAGATTTGAAGGAGAGTGTGCAGATGTATTTGTATGGATTTGAGTGGATAAATATTTGTATTTTTTTAGTGAATTTAGAGGACATAGTGAATGGATTTATAAATAAATTTTTATGAAAATTAGTGAATGATTTGAGTAATGTGATAGATTAAAAAATTGTTTTAACATATAGAATTTGAAAATTATCAAATGCCCAATGAAATGATATTAGATAAGTTAAAAATATTAAAATTTAACAATATTTTAATTATTATACATATTTATATGCATTTTTATTATTATTAATTATTATACATATATTAATAATAATAATAATTATTATTATTATTTTATACATATTATTAATTATTATATTAATCATTATATTTTTAAAAATTAAAATTATTATAAAAAGTGGACCAAGTCTCAGATGTTGTCTATTTCATATTGAATGCCTTATTTAATGTTACTTGTGTAAGGCCCCATTTCTTTTCTGACCTAAAGTTAGTGGGCTGCTCCTAAGTGGGCCTAAGGGTTGGCCCAGTGTTTATAAGCCCTGCTACGTTGCCCTAATGGAAGGTCTGTGCTTTCCCTTTCAGAACCAGCCGCCGCAGCCGCACTCTCCCCGTTAGGATTCCACCGTGTTGACAGTCCGCCTCCCGTTTGGCCGTTCCTAGCTCACGTAAGTGCCCTCGGACTCGTAGTCTCCTTTCCTTGGTCTGTTTTTCGTGAGCTGTTGTTAGGGTTCCGAACTGACCCATTCTTGCACTGTTTTCCAGCTTCGAGTTCGCTCCTAGAAGCCGTTCGTCCTTCACAGTTTGGGTGTCGAGGTTTTCAGCTAGCTTGTCCAGGTACGGGAAGTTAGGGTTCTAGTTTCGAGTCTTTTTGAACTGTTCATGAGTTATTTGGTGATTGTACGGTTGGATCTGTCGTTTGGATGTGTGAGAGTGCTTTGCATGTGTGGTTTGGCCGGAAAACATGGCTGTGCAGTGAAGAACAGTGGCGAGACCTGTTAATCTCGCCCAAGCGAGTCCATCTCGCCTAGGCGAGATGAAACAGGGAGCTTGCCTAGGTTTTTTGCGCGAAAAGTCGCCCAGGCGGCTCGCTCAACTTTTGAGCGAGCAGGCAACTCGCCCAAGCGAGAGGGATCTCGCTTAAGCGAGATCCCGCGTTGCTCAGGCCCTTGTTTTCTTTGAGCCCTCGCCTAGGCGAAGGGGGGCTCGCCTGAGCAAGCCTGTCTCGCCTGAGCGAGACCCTTCAGCCTGAGCGAGGGGTTTGGGCGAGACAGCGTGGTGTTGGGTTGCATATTTGTTCTCTTGTGCTTGGACTTGTTTGGGTATGACTGCTATGATAAGTTGCATGTACTGATGTATGAATATATGCCTAATGGGTTGCTATATGTGCGTGACATGATTCATGAATGATGAATGATGAGTGTGGTGGGGACTTAGCATGTGAAATGAGTATGCGGTTTGAAACTGAAGGAACATGGTATTAATATGAGATGAGACCCTAGATTCATGGGGTGGTGATGATCGGAGGTATGGATTTGAGATGGGATCGATATGAGGATTGAACTTCAAGGGTTGATACGGAATTGAAAAATATAATTTAATATTCTCTTATTGCTGATTTATGAATGTTGGTCCGTGTCAGCGTGTAATTCCTTGGGGTCTCTAGGTGAGACCTCCGGGGTTGCGCTTCATTGGTCGGGATGTAATTCCATGGCCCCTGTTAGTGGGTGTTCATGGTGGTGCCCCATCTGTATAACTGGGTAAGGATTCAAGGTAAGGTTGCATCCTGACGCTCCGAGGAGCCAGTTAGTCTCACTTAGAGCGAACTGACTCTTGTGGTGGGAGTAGCAGGAGGCCTGAAACTCATTAAGGGCTAACCTTGTGGTGGGAGAGATTTTGATTCATCGTAACACTGGTAACACATAGCTCAGGATCGAGCAGCTCAGGGTCG
>Ga0209589_1005474_pt1 | contig 21549 bp, 8 predicted proteins | sample CowpeawhiteBW_FD_187525 | JGI IMG/M metagenome (GOLD analysis project Ga0209589, IMG submission 187525) | Root nodule microbial communities of legume samples collected from California USA - Cow pea white BW (SPAdes) (version 2) | ecosystem: Host-associated > Plants > Roots > Nodule | place: USA... | reverse complement strand
AGAAACATCCTAAAAAGATTCATAAATTCAAGGTACATAAATCATAATAAGATACTACACTTGATGTGTGAGAGATCATACGATAATTACTTCATCTCAATCTATATGTTCCCTAATCTATCTTTTTCAATCTATCTCTTTATATTTATTTCTCCTCACACACTTTCATGATAATTTATACGGTAAAAAAATCCTATAGCCAAACAAAATTCTAATCTCTTTTATAAATCAATGTCTCTATTAAATTTTTTATTTTGTCTTTTATTATAATTTCCATAATATAAATTTAATATAAATAATATATAAAAATAATTATAAAAAATATATATATATATATATATATATATATATATATATATATATATATATATATATATAAAATAAATTCCAAAAAAAATGGGGGAGCCGTGGCTCCCCTCTGTCGATATATAAGTCCGCCACTGGTAAGAATCATAGTCATATATTTCAATTATATAAAATTAAAATCTTATCTAAACTTTAATTTTATTTTGAGAACTCTTCTTATGGGTTATCAAATAGTTAAAGGTAGTTGTTTAAATAAAAAATTCTACCCGTGCATGGGATGCTAACAATAATGTTATAGTAACTGAACCGGGCCATTGAATATTAATCGATAGTCCAACCTATTCCACTATTGCATAGTTTTATAATAAAAAGGTCAATTTGTGATTTTCACAATTTTGAAAATTGAAGTCTTAGAGAGAGAAAAAAAAAAAAAAAAGTAGGTGGAGATTGAAATTGTTAGAATATAATACATCATTTAATCGATGTAACGGAAGATATTTTCTTCATTTTACAAATTATGTTGAATTTGACTATCAACGGTGTGTTGCCTATATCTTGTAGTCCTTGTTTACGACACAAACTCTGCAATAAATATTTTTTTTCAAAAGTTTTTACTGTAGGCTTTTTAACTTTCCAACATCTTTTAACATCTAATAAAAAATATTTTTATTTAGTTTATTTGTCTCAACTAATTTTATATGTTATTGATGTTGAAAAGTGTTGATTAGAAAATAAAATTTGGAAAAATATTTTTTTACTACTAAAATTTTGATAATTTTTTTTTTATAATTTTAAATGTCATTTTTTAATTGATTTTTATTTTTTTTAATATTCTAAAACTATTTACAAAATGACACATTGTGTAGTAAGAAAAAATTATCAAAATTTAGTACTCAAAATATCATTGTCCCAAAATTTGTATCCCAAAATTTGTATGTCACTCCTCTTTTTTTTTTTATGCCGTACAAAGTTGATTCTGTCATGGTGCATGCAAAATTTATATTGGAATAATAGTTTTAATTGGTAAATTGAAGAATATGTTAAAATTACACTCATTCACAAATTTGGCTTGCATTTGGATTGAATTTTACTATATAATTGAATTAAATATTCATATAAGACTTTATTATTATTATTATTATTATTATTATTATTGAAAGTGTACTCTGATAGAGACATCAACCCAACTCTTTTCAACACCATTCAAATTATGTAATTCTTTCATATTTTATTTTTTAATTTTGTTATTATTTTAATATTTGAAGATTTTTTACCCATTGTTTGCCTACAATTTTTCTTTTTTAACTTTTAAATGATTAACTTGTGTTTTGTTTGGCAGGGAGTGAGAATCAACTCTGGTGTGCGCCGTAAATAACATTTGTATTCATCGACCATCTTGCAGAAAACTAGAAACGACAGTGATGTAAAAATTTGAAAACAGAACGTAGATGATGCGCAAACAGTTGTACCGTCTTCATTATTATTTCTCAGGCAGAATCTTACATTAATGCGGAGATATTGTTGAAGACAACATAAAAAATAAAACACTAGCTATCAGTAACAAATAATTCAAAGTACAGAGCCTGCAATGGCCATTTTTGAAGAATTAAAAAAGGAAACGGCATTAGTTTTATTAAGCTGTCTTCAGCAGAGTGATAAGAACAGAGAATTGCGTTGGTTTCTGAGACTTAGAAAATCAGACAAATTGGTCCAGGTATTCATCCACAGTTGAGTATTTAACGTAAGGATAAGCCTCCGAAGCTTCAACATCTCTGGCAGGATCAATCTCATAAACTGCATCTCCCCTTATCTGTTGTGAGTGATACAACGCCAATAGATAATTGTTGGGGAAACTCGACTCTGCACAAAATCAACACATTCTTAATTTCACACAGTTGATGCAACCAAGATGTGTACAAAATAAATTTTTGAAGTCTAATAAATAAAGAGTGCTGTTACTTGCAACATACCCTTAATCTGCTTGAGAACTTCTTCCTCTGGAACATAAATTTTCTCCAGAGTCTTTCCAATTTTCTTCTCCCACATGGATACAATCTGGTTTAAGGTCAAATAGTTGGCAGGGAGTCTTAGGTGCACGGCTTTGTTCAATGCATTTGGGTCATTCGCTGCTTCGATGGTGAAAGTCCCCACATCAGCCTCAGTCAGATATGCTCCTGAAACATTAAACCAATTCAGTTGTGTTGTGTCTAAGCTTTTTACACTCTGTGTGTACTAAAACAATTATTATAACTCTTTGGTTTACACAACTAATTACACTACCTTTGACATTTCCATCTCCTTGAATGTATATCTTGTCGCGAGGAGGAACAGTGATATCAATCTGTGCTAGGTTACGTAAGAAATAACCGGTAAAAGCATGACAACAGAGGTAAGTGTAAGGGACTCCCTCAGCTTCAATTACTCTCCGGATTTTTGCTTTTTCCTCAAACACTTCTCTCACTGGTTCAACTGCATCGTGACGATCCACATCCAGTCCAAATTCAGATGGGAAGAATCTCTGTCGAGGAATGAAATTAGTATTGAAAATGTGTGCTTGTTTAGAAAAGATATTTTTCCATGAGCAAGAGAGGCTTATACCTTGACGTTTCCAGCTTCTTTGATTGCTGCAATGATCTTCACCTGATCTTCTATGAGAAGTCTCCCAAAGGAGCAGATGACGACATCAACCTGTTTGATGGCGTTGACGAGACTTTGATGATCGTTCATGTCTCCCTGGAGAGAGAAAGGAGTGGTATGATGAATGGTGTGAAAAGAGAAAATGGAAAGAAAGAGATGAAGAGAGGAAGGAACGTACTTGGATGAGAAAAACTCCAGAATTTTGGAAGTTCTGAAGGAGTTCCTCCCTGGTTTCAGGATTTGCAGCGGTGACGAGCCTTGGCTTGTTAACAGTGGGTGGAGTGTCCCTAACCAACACATAGGTAGGATTACCTGCCTTCACACTTGCCCACACAATGTGTCTTCCAATGGCTCCTGTCGGTCCCAAAACGAGGATTCTGTCTTTTCCGGCCATGAGAAGAGATGACACTGAAAAAAAACACTTAGCACTGTGTGGGTTTCTTGTTTTGGTAGGTAACTGATTAAAGATGCAACGGCTTTGTGGTGTAAGACAGCAACGCCTCCGTTGGTATTTATAAGGCCACCAAAGCGTTGTTCTGCATGCAAACTTTGGCTTTGTTCTCTCAAAGTCTTTCACCAAATAAACATATTTTAATATGTTCTTCAGCGGCCGGCGGCTCCAATTTTCAGGTCCAAAATCAACCAATAATTACATTTTCTTTCGATCTCGGTCAAACATCCAATTAATTGTGTATCATAATTAGAACAATAATTTATCTTTTCAATATTAATACAATTATATATATATATATATATATATATATATATATATATATATATATATATATATATATATATATATATATATATAAAGACACCAAAATTAACGATTCAATCATTTTCTTAAATATGTTCACTAATTATGTTAGCTATGCTATCATCATTTAACTTTATAATTAAAATAATACAAATAATATAAAAGACTTTTAATATTTTCCTAAGTACTAGACCATGGTTTAAAACTCGTACTCACAATAAAACCTATTTCCCAAAATGTTCAATGAAAGAAGTTGGTCAACGGAAATATCAGTTTGTGAGATTTGCATTGTTTATGTAGATAGGGAAAAAAATAGTCAATTTTGTGTAACAACATTAAACAAACTCAGTCAATAATGATATCACCGACCAAACATATGAAGTATGGCTCAACTATGAGTACAGTCATGTGACGGCAAATTTATGATTGAGATGTCAAAAATTCATATCCATGGTTAACATGATTTTATTTGAAAAATAATAAAATTATATTTTAATTATAAATAAAAATGAAATAAATCAGTTTAAATAAAGGTGTAATTGATTCATTATATATGTACTTGTACAAGTGATACTAATAATTACTTTTAGTAATAATCTAATTTGTGTTTCTTAATGTAATTTTAAGGGTATTAAATTTCTAAATTTATATATGTGTAATGATCAAGTCTTAAGGTCACTACGATAAAGTTATTTATTTATTTTTACATCAATTATATTAGAATTAAATACTAATTTTTGACTAAATAACATTAATTTGATTTAAATGAGGGTGTACGCATCATGGGTAAAGAAATATTACTACCGGTGATTAGAGATGTCTACGGGGCCAAATAGGGTAAGGCTAGTAACTCTCTTGTACCTTATTCGCTGGATAAATATTCGTTTCGGATCCGTACCTATATCTGTCGGATATTCGTTATATGGTTACCTGCATAATTTTTTAATATTCATAAATATCCACGGGTGTTTACAAAAAAAATAAATATTTAACAACATATTTTAATTATAAGTTCAAATAAAATACAATACATAACATTCATAATTTTTAAACAAAATCCAAATAACCCATTTAAACGGTGTTGAATGACAAAACAAAGAAATGATTTTTTTTAAGACTAATTGATAAAAAAATAACTCATTCAAAATCAATATGTTAATATTTTAATCATGTTTTTGTTTTTAATTTAAATTAGAGTATAATGGGTACGTGTATTCAGGATACATATATTATGATACTGGTACTTGTTTCGTTAACATGCGTTATATTAAAAATACTTGTACCCGTACCCATCTCGTTAACATGCGGGTATTAAAAATACCCGTGCTCGTTACCCGTAGATATTCATTTACAATATTTATTTCCTATCTGTTGCGGGTTTTATTCGCGGATACCCGTCGGTACGGATTTTTTTGACATCCTTATTGGTGACTACATTAATTACTCTTTTGAATTATTTGTACATTATGAAAATAAAAATACCATTATAGAATCCAGAATAAAAATGACAACAAAAAAATTGTTTGACAATATTTTTTTAAATAATTGGAAGTTATTTATGTTGGATGATCAGGAGTCTGATCTAAAACTTGATAATTATGAAGTAGAGTTTTATGGCAGCCCTAACAATATGACGTAAAATTGTTTAAATTCAGGTTTTTCTTTTTTATGATTTCTCTTTCATTTTAACGAATTAAATTAAATTCTTTATCCAACTTAATTAAAAAGATCATTTTGTTTTTTTGTAATTTAAATGAAAAATAGTACTTTTATATTAAAAGAAAGAAATTGAAATATTTTTAAAAGTATTTTCGGTAGTGGTAAATTTTGACTCAAGAATCTGCTTTATTTTATTCTTTTGTCAAGTCTTATTTTTTTTTTTTTCCAAAAATAGAAACCCTATGCCTTTGACTGCATTTTGGCTATTCCTTGGCTTCGCGCCATTTCCGCTGATGTGAATGTGGCCATTCTTTTTGCCTTTTCGCCACAAAAAATGAACGGCGCGCATCACTTTAGGGTCAAACAAGTTTGCCATACATCACTTTAGAGGTGATTTTGCTATTGAAGTTTTAGTTATTTAGTCTTTTCTTGAATTCTAAGCAATTTCTAAGTAAGAAGAACTATTTTAGCTTCACATTTGTTCTAGGCAGTGTTATTAAAATGAAAATTGATGATTTATAATATATAGAGATAATTTAAGTGATATTGGAGTAAGTGTTATATTATTTTTGGAACTTGAAAGTTAAATTTTAAATAGATGTTTAAGTGTTAGTGGCCGAAATTTTTACTTAAGTTATATGTGCAATTTGGAGTGACAAACAGTTAATATTGAAGTTCAAGACTTGTTAGAAGAATAATTACAATTATATAAATAGATTATACTCGGATTGAATTGAATCGTGCTTTAAGAAAAATTATCTACTTATTTGAATGCCTAGAATGGTGGTTTCGAGTTTGGAATTATAGAAAATGAAAAATAATTATTGGTATGACGTTATTCTTTCAGGTAAATTTGGTAAATTTGTCTTAGGAATGATGATGTAGAAGAAGGCTATGTAACTCGCGTGATTGATAAAGATAAACAAAATACGTGAAGAGAGACGAAGGTGTAGTGGTATTTTACCATTAATTATTTTTAAATCATCACATATAAAAAAAAATGAAAAAAATAACATAATCCTATAATTTATTCCTTTTACTTATTTTTACATCTTAGAAAGCGAACATCATGGTTAACCTTAAATCATTATTTCCTATTCAATGAACAATAAATTCTTCCAAGTGAATAAAACATTAAGCTTAAATTTATATTAGATAATGATAGATAAAATTCATGTCATGACATTTCCCCAACTTTAAAATTTGGTTTTTTTAGTGCCTGCTGACTTGTGTTTTTAAATTTAATAGTTTTTTGGTATAAAACCAAAGAAGAATATTATACCACTTTTCAGCCATTTTATCAAAAAAGTAAATCAATGAAATATGTTTGATCGCCATTTTAGAACTTTAGATTATAATAATATTTTCTGATTCCGCCGGGGTTAGTACAGTGATAGGCAGCTTGGATTATTTTGGCTGGACCTTTTCGGCCAATTGTTGCATATATGTCTCTTATGTACGTAGATGATTATAAAGTTTTTTTTTTTTTATCATAAATTTAACTTATCATTCAAATCTTATTTTGTACTAATTCTACATTAAGTAATATTTACTGTTATTTCATGTGAAAAGTATTTAAAAACTAGATATATTGATTAAAAACTAAAATATATAATGTTAAGTTGTTTTTATCAATTTTATAAATTCTTTCAGTCAATGTAGTGACTGGTTTGTTTAAATTATGTAAGGCGGTTTCATGAAAAAAAAAAAAAAAAGATTGAGCCATACTCGAATTAAAGTTCACATACTTTTATGACACAAGCCACAAAGTTTATTAATGCACCCTTGTTAGACATAAATGTTTGGTCGCTGCTATCTTATCTTCATTGGCTGACTTTGTCTAAGGTAGTATTTTGCACAAAATTGACTGTTTTTCTTCTTTCTACATCAACAATAAAAATATAACCTCATATTTCGATTCACTGACTTCTTTAATTAAATATTTAGTAATTTTTTGTATTAAAATTATAATTATTTTGAATTTGTTTTAGTTTCTCGCTTGCATCATGTTCTTGAAGACCAGAGCATATATTAAGTGAATATATGCTCTAATGAGTTTAAAACACTATTTGTTTTGGTACGTTGGAAAAAGGATGTCTATTGTGGATAATTTCTCTCTTGTTTATTTGCAAACATATTTGGGTGCTGGATAAAAATAAGAAAAGGAAAGTCAAACTGTTGGTTGTTTATGGACTTGAGAATTGATGGAGTCATGATGCCGACGGCCGCTGGTAAGCAAATATATATTTGTTTATTCGGGAGCGTTAAACATGGAGATCAACATTATAGATATAAGACATTTTATGAACATCATATACCAAAGTCAAATATTCGTTGGTTTTAGACCTCTCAATTCAAGGCGCAGCCTCCCTTCTGTAAGAAAATACATATTATTTTGGATAATGATATTCCAACAAAAAAATTTGACAAGAATTTGACACAGCTGACGTGGCAGGGGTTTTTTTAATTTTTTAAAAATGAAAAACGTTGGTCGCACGTGCAGTGGAGAGAAGTTATGTTAAATTATTCGAGCTAAATTATTCTTAAGTAATGTCTTTCGACCTTTAACAATCTTCGTGCGCACTCACCACGTCTAATACAGCAATCAAAATTCATTGACCGCAACTGGGTGGGTTTGATATGAGCACACAATTACAATAACACCAGACGCCTATGTATAATAAAGTCACGCAAAGAAATTTATTTCTTATCGAATGAAATAGGTATAAGGGTTGAACAAATTTTTTTCCCGTTCTTGTCCACGTCCTGCACTTCTGTTGAGAAAAGTATGCCCCAACTCCCCAGGTACAGCTTCCTTGCTCCCCACATAGACGTCTTGTGGTATTGATATTGTGTGCTCATATGAAATCCACCCAGTTGCGGTCATTGAATTTTGATTGGTGTATTAGACGTGGTGAGTGCGCACGAACATTGTTAAAGGTCGAAAGACATTACTTAAGAATAATTAAGGTGGAATGTTGAAGCAGTGTTAAAAAAGTTATACTGTACTCCCCACTTACGGACGCCCAACTCCCCGCTTTTGTACCAGGCATAAATTGTGTGGGTCTATCATATGAAACAAATTAATTTGAAAATGGGTAACGCTTAAGTCACGCAAAGAAATTGATTTCTTAATCCAATGAAATAGGTATAAGGGTTGAACAAATTTTTTTCCCGTTCTTGTCCACGTCCTGCACTTCTGTTCAGAAAAGTATGCCTCAATTCCCCAGGTACAGCTTCCTTGCTCCCCACATAGGCGTTTAGTGGTATTGATATTGTGTGGTCATATGAAATCCACCCAGTTGCGGTCACTTTCGACCTTCTCTCTCTTCACACTGCACCCAGCTTCCTTGCTCCCCTTCTCTATCTAAAGTTCAGTTTCTCACCGGCGGAAACCCTAAACCCACTGCACCCACAACTCCGACCGCCTCACTTTCGACCTTCTCTCTCTTCACACTCAAACTGCAGAACAGAGCGCCTCACTCCCCCCCCCCTCTTTCTCTTCAAGAACTCCGACCGCCTCACTTTCGACCTTCTCTCTCTTCACACTCAAACTGCAGAACGAACGGCCCTACTTCCCCCCTTTTTCTCTTAACTTTCTCTCTCTAAAGGGTCATTTAACATAGCTTCTCTCCACTGCACGTGCGACCAACGTTTTTCATTTTTAAAAAATTAAAAAAACCCCTGCCACGTCAGCTGTGTCAAATTCTTGTCAAATTTTTTTGTTGGAATATCATTATCCTATTATTTTATCAACTGAGTTAATCTTGTAGAGAAGTTATAAGACATAAACTGGGTTACCCTATAAATACCAATCTGTGCATCACAAAGCCATTGCTGCTTTAATCAGTTATTTAGCTATCAAAACAAGAAACCCACACAGAGCTAAGTGTTTGTTTTCAGTGTCATCTCTTCTCATGGCCGGAAAAGACAGAATCCTTGTTTTGGGACCGACAGGAGCCATTGGAAGACACATTGTGTGGGCAAGTGTGAAGGCAGGAAATCCTACGTATGTGTTGGTTAGGGACACTCCACCCACTGTTAACAAGCCAAGGCTCGTCACCGCTGCAAATCCTGAAACCAGGGATGAACTCCTTCAGAACTTCCAAAATGCTGGTGTTTTTCTAATCCAAGTACGTCCTTTCTCTCTTCCTCTCTTTCTTACCATTTTCTCTTTTCACACCATTAATCATACCACTCCTTTCTCTCTCCAGGGAGACATGAACGATCATCAAAGTCTCGTCAACGCCATCAAACAGGTTGACGTCGTCATCTGCTCCTTTGGGAGACTTCTCATAGAAGACCAGGTCAAGATCATTGCAGCGATCAAAGAAGCTGGAAACGTCAAGGTATACGCCTCGCTTGCTCATGGAAAAAAATATTTTCTAAACAAGCACACATTTTCAATACTAATTTCATTCCTCGACAGAGATTCTTCCCATCTGAATTTGGACTGGATGTGGATCGTCACGATGCAGTTGAACCAGTGAGAGAAGTGTTTGAGGAAAAAGCAAAAATCCGGAGAGTAATTGAAGCTGAGGGAGTCCCTTACACTTACCTCTGTTGTCATGCTTTTACCGGTTATTTCTTACGTAACCTGGCACAGATTGATATCACTGTTCCTCCTCGCGACAAGATATACATTCAAGGAGATGGAAACGTCAAAGGTATAGTTATAGTGTAAAGTTCAATTTTAGTTATAAACCAAACAGTTATATATAACAATTGTTTTAGCACACACTGGCCGTGAATTGCTTGAAGGAGTAGATATATATAATAGTGTTACTGGTTTCAGGTGCATATGTGACCGAGGCTGATGTAGGGACTTACACCGTGGAAGCAGTGAATGACCCTAACACCTTGAACAAAGCCGTCCATATAAGACTTCCTGCCAATTATTTGACCTTGAATGAGATTGTGTCTTTGTGGGAGAAAAAGATTGGCAAGAGTCTTGAGAAAATCTATGTTCCGGAGGAAAAGGTTCTGAAGGATATTCAAGGTAAGTAACACTCCTTTCACTCATAACAACAAAATTCAATTTTTGTTGGGTAGGATATGAGTATATCCTTTCATATGGTGGTTTGTGAAATAAAGCATGTAGTTGATTTATTTTGTTTTTGGTTGACTGCAGAGTTGTCTTTCCCAAATAATTACCTGTTGGCATTGTATCACTCACAGCAGATAAGGGGAGATGCAGTGTATGAGATTGACCCCACCAGAGACGTTGAGGCTTCTGAGGCATATCCTCACGTTAAATACACCACCGTCGATGAATATTTGAATCAGTTTGTCTGATTGAACAAATGCAATCTTATGATGCTCTCGTTTCCTCTTTTTATTTTTGCAAAGTTTCTTTCAATTGTCTTACGCTTCAATAATCATTCATATATCATTGTTTAATGTAATCTTCTTTTAACCCAAAAGAATTGTAGTACTGTAATGTGTAATCTGCAGTCAAAAGTACTGCTTCTAAACTTTATACATCATCCTTGATTACGTGTCTTGATTGTTTTCTGCTTCGTAAGGACCCTGAAAAGGAATTTCAAGCTCACATGATTGCACTTGTGATGGAGATTCATGGAAGAGGCACACTAAACAGATAAATTTAGGAAAAGAAAACAAGGGATTTGATAACAAAAGATAAATATAAAAGGTAATACAGATGAATAGAAATTGATTTCAGCATAGCAATATCAGTTACTAAAAAGAAAGACGCAGGCTCCGGTGGAACTTGAGCTTGTGGTGGTTGACGGAGCAGTACTAACCATCATTGGCAATAATATTTCTAGCAACTGAAATTTTAACCTTTGTTAATGAGATAAACTATAGGGAAATTTGATAACTTTAGTTTCTTTTATAATTTTTGAAAAAGTAATCGAATAATATTAATTTAAATTATTCCTATTAAGAGTGTAAATTAATGATAAAAATATACAAACATGTCAGAAACTATCCAAATATGGGAAAATATCAAATATGATTTAAGGCGAAAATTGATTCATAGGTACTACCAATCTTACACTAGTAGGTTATTTTGATAGCTTAGATTGTCTTAATTTTATTGGGAAATTTCTAGGAACTTAATTTTCTTATCCTTTAATAATGAGATGGCGTACAAACATCATTAGCGATTCTTTATTACTCACACTTTTTGTACAAATGTCACTTACATAAATTTATTTTGTCTTTTATCAAATTAAAAAAAATGAATGTCGTAAAATAAAATTCATCAAGTCAAATGCAATATATTAAAGTTTGATTCAGAGTTGAATTTACAAATGAAACTGAATTAAAATTCACTCAAACACCCGTACACTTGTTACGCTTTTGTGAAGCATGGTTTGCTTAAAAAATAGGTTTTTATTTTTTTAGTTGTAGCCATCATTTATACTACAAGTATGGGTATTATTAGGAAACTATAGTTAGATCTTAACATCTCGCCACATAATCTTTTTACACTCATGCGGTTATTATAATGCTGGTATTATCACCTGCACAACTTATTGAAGGCCATAAACAGAATGAAAAGCTTTGTCAACATTTCATTAAGGTTGTATTCATATGAATAGATAGATTTAGGAAAGAGTGTGAAGATGGATTTGTATGGATTTATGTGGATGAATATGTATATTTTTTTGTGTGGATTTATAAAGTAAAGTAAATGGATTTGTAGATAAAATGTATGAAAGTTAGTAAATGATTTAAGTTATGTGATAGATAAAATAAAAAATTATAATAGATAAAATTTTAAAATTCTAAAATACCCTTAATATAAAAATATATTAAATAATTTTTATATTAGTTAAAAATATTACATTTTTAAAAACTATTATTTAATAATAATAAATTATTATTTAAAATTATTTAATAAACTATTATTTAATAATAAAACTACTATTTAATAAATTATATTATATTATTATAATTATTTTTATAATAATAATTATTATTTAAAATTATTAGTTAATATATAATATTATATATATATATATGTATATTATTTTTATTATTTATTGTGGTATGCAGTATTTATTTTTCCTTGAAAAATAATTGAAAAAAACTTTTGAACTTATTTTCTAAATATCAAAATTGTTATTAACAAAACGAGAACAAATCAATTCGCATTGTACGGCGCATTGCCATATGTTGCATTGCCGTAATAATCTATTTACAAAACACATGTTCTGTGAGGTCATAAATGTCAAATTGCAATTAATCCTTCTAAATCTGTGCTTTTATGGAAAGATGATATTTAAATGGTTATTCACAAATTCATCTTTGAATATATGTGCAAATCATCTAAAAAGAACACTTTTTTTTTAATAATTCATCCTCACATATCCACTGATATACGAACACATCCTAAGTCTTAAAAAATTATACTAAAATTCCAGTTATTTTAGATCTCAAAAATCTCATAAATTGCGTACTACTATATTATAGCTCTAATATAATGTAAGACTAATATATCTTGCATTTGAATCTTAACACAGATCTACTAAAACAAATCGTGACAGAACATTCATATTACTGTATTAGAAGAACTTTTACGCAGTTTCAATCAAGCTCAAAAATATACAGTGGACAGTACTCGTTTTGTAGAAAACACAAGCACAAGTAACTAACCAAAGAGAAAGACAACACAAATATACAAAAATACTCTGTTTTTTTTAGTCGGGTGCAGTAGTTTATTGGCAACAACGATTTCAGACGAACGCATTCAAATAGTTGTCGGCGGTAGTGTATTTGACCTCGGGATAAATTTCAGAAGCCTCCACGCCGAAAGAAGGGTCAAGCTCATGGTTCGAAGTAACATCCTTAACCAGCATTGCATGGCATATTGCTAACATGAAATTGGCAGGGAAAGGAGACTCTGCAGAGAAAAATAAGATCACACAACAAAAGTGAAAAAGCATTGCATTGAATTCACTGAACAATTTAAATATTGATGAAGAGTATATACACTGACCCTGGATGTTCTTAAGAATTTGATCTTCTGGGATGTAGACTTTCTCAAGGGTACTCTTAATCTTCTTCTCCCACAACGACACCAGCTGATTGAAGGTCAAAACATTGGCAGGGGGTCTGAGGTATAGAATTTTGTTCAAGGTTCTTTGGTCATCCACTGCTTTTATGGTGTAAGTCCCAACGTCTTCCTCCGACACATAAACACCTGAAACAGACATTTCAAACGCACAACTCAGACAATTGAAACTGCTGTCTATTATATTTGACTTGTCCAAAAATCTGTAATAGATTAATTTGGCAGGTGGTTTGTTACCTTTCACGTTTCCATTTCCTAGAATGACAACCTTATCCCGGGGAGGAGCTGTGACATTTTGTTGTCCCAGGGTAGACAAGTAGTATCCAAAAAAACCATATGAACAAACGTATGTGTAGGGGATTTCTTCAGCTTCAATTGTTCTTCTGATTTTCACCTTTTTATTGAAAAAGCTCGCTGCTGGTTCAACTGCGTTGTCACTCTCCACATCAAGCCCGAATTCCGATGGGAGGAACCTCTGATGACAGAAGAAACAGAGATTAATAATAATATGTCTGATTCAAGGTTTTGTAAAACAAGACATTATGGATGTACCTTGATGTTTCCGGCTTCCTTAATTGCTGCAATCAGCTTCACTTGATCATCTGTCTGTTGTCCACCTACTGCAGATATTACAACATCAACCTCCTTCAATGCCTTCACAAGGCTTTCGTGATCATTTAGATCACCCTGCACAATCACCCACAGGGTCTTTTATCAAAATTTGAAACACTAACCTAATTTTCTACTTAAAAGAAAAGAAAAGAACATACATAAAGCAGAGTGGCTCCAGAGGTCTTGAAGGTCTCAATAAGTTTAGACTTTTGAGGATCTGAAACAGTCTTCTCTCTCACCAACACAAACGTGGGATGTCCTGCTTCTGTGCTAGCCTTAACTATGAATTTTCCTATGTATCCTGTTCCTCCAATAACCAGGATTTTGCTCTTCGCTGCCATTCAAAAATAATAACTCAACTTTAAAGTTCTGATAGATATAAGAAGCACTGAGTTTACGGATGAATTCGCCTTCTATCTGTATAACAGTTTCTATCCCAATATAACACTAAGGGATTAATTAACGTCAATACAGAAAAGTCCAATAATCAACCGTAAAAAAAAATATATACTAATACTTGAAGAAGGGATTCATTGATATTTCTTATTTATTATTGGATAAACTTTTATTTTTTTTACTTTCATCCTTTACTTTCTGGAATGACTCAATGTATGTTACTAATTCTGATAGTGGTACAGTAATCGATGACCAACTCTAAGCCACATCACAACATCACAAAATAAAAGATGAGAATAAAAAAATGAGAGTTATAGTATCATTGTCCTTTATCAGTGTTCCTACAAAGATAATAATTTGATATCATGAGACTTAAATGTTATCTTACTCCAACTTGAGAATCTCTTGGATGGATACTCTTCCGCTTTATTTGAATTACATGCAAAAAGGACTTCAACGATCAAGTCAATCAGAGTTCTCAAACTCAAATCACAGTTTTTAGTATTAATGAATTGCGTTCCTTTACGTGCTGACATCTATATATATTTATAAGATATTAATCACATATTACATGGTTTATGTGATGGGTCTTTATTGGATTTGTTGGGTCTCTTTTATATTTGTGTGGGCCTTGTTAGGACCTAGGTATCATATCTATGACTTGAGTCGTGATGTTAGTTGTTATTTTCTAAATTTGGAGGAGACAACATTTACTGGTATATAACTTTAAAGTCGGGGTATTAAGTTTTGTAGGTCCTATCTACCTAGTATAGTACGATTATTATGCTTTGACGTTTTCTTAGTATGCATTTACAATTTTTTTATTGTGAGCTTACAAATAGTAGAAACAGCTTAACCCCTTCACTTTGTCATCTCTCTCAAAACATTACTTTCTACCTTCTATCTAATTCTCTGTTTGTTTGAAAACCTCTTCCTTTCATAATTTGATCACACCGAGAGTTAAAATCAATTTCAGCCATTTATATTTTCAAATAAAGGAAGTTGATTTTACTTCTGGAGGATTTTTATCTTTTTCTTGCTACTAGAATTAGTTTTCATTTTTCTCATCTCCATCTCTAAAATATAATTATTTATACTTTCTTTCTAATTTCTTTCATCCAAACCTCATTTCTTTCATAATTTTATCACACCTCAATGCAATTGTTAGTTAGAAATCAATTTCAACTTATTAGATTTTTAAACGAAATAAGTTCTTATTATTCCAAAGATTATTTAATTTCTTTCTTTTCTTTTTTGAATTTGTCATCAATCTTGACGTGATTAGTTGAAAAAAAGTGATATTCTCAATTTGATCAAGTTTATAATGATATTTTGTTAAGTTTAAATATTTTACTTTAGGTCTATAAATGTTTAGTAATTCTTTTTTTACTTGGGCTGGAACATTTTTTAAAATAAGAAAATATAGGTTAGAAAAACTATTATGATTTTTATAATATCTTATGATAGATGATCTAAATGAAAAGGTAACATGGTAAAATTATCTTAATTTTATGTAGAGTTGTGCATTGTTTAAAAATACCTTAAATGTTTTAGTTTGAGATGAATATTAATTAACATGAAATGCAAATTTATCCAATTTGTGTTAGAATAGTGCATCGGGACAAATTGGTTTAAGTTGAAGAAAAATACAGTTTAGACACAAGTGTTATCAAAACTTTTGATTAATAGATTATTGTTAAATGCGCTACATTTGATACTTTTGTTAAGACGTTGATAGTGGATAGATTATGCATAGTATAATGTATAAGGTCTCTTAAATAGAGTTTTGAATATTGTTTTCATGAACAAAATTAATTTTATATAGTTTTTCACATATTAGTTTGAGTTTGAAGTCCATAAAAATATATATTAAGTAAGTTTAAATGATCAAGGTTAAATTAAAATGAGTGAAGATAGATATTTGAGCAATCTTCTTAGTGCTTCAGTTACTCTTGATTATGTTTTTTCTTAGAGGAAGTTAATTACCCTCTTGTTTTCTTCATTACTTAACTTCTATAGCTTAGTCCTTCTAGACTTCTATGGTCGAGTTAATCAATCAAAATATCATATTAATCTGTCTAATCCTTTCATATTAATACTGTAAATTAATATTATTTAATTTACAGAATAAATTAAACAATGATTCTGTCTGAGTTTTTTTAACAACCACAAGAATTTTATTAATAAACCTAACCAAATCACAAGAAGTGTCAAGCTTATATAGAATTAAAAAATAAACAATGCAAAATTATTTTATAAAGTTTTAGAGTAAATTTTTATGTATAGTGATTAAATTTATGTTTATTGTATGACTGAAAAGTTTAAATAAACAATTTATTATATATTATTGATGCAACAAGAAACAGGTAATCTGATTAATATAATTTATTATATTTTGATTAAAAATTATTAATTAAGAATATTTTAGGTAAAATAACGAATACGATAAATAGTTTTTAAAAATCTTATAAAATAGAACAAATAATTTTGAAAAAAAGACCTTATAAATACACAGTGACGGCGATATTAAAAATGACATGCTTTAAACAATTTTTATTTGGAGAATTTTCGACGAAGTAGAGTAAACCTGTTTAGAAAATATTATATGAATATTATAAAAGAAAAAATTATAATAAATTATATGTGAAGTATTGGACTGGGGAGGCGGTTCTCTTTTCTTGTCCTCTTCATTTATTCATTATATTATTATTACTGATATTATTTTAATAATGATAATTGAGTTGCTTACGTAGGAGAGGTATTATTTTTCCCGTTCAAACTTGACTTTGATTTGGTGCAGTAAAAAATAACCTCAATTATTCCCTTTGGAAAGAAAAAACAATAAATTTATAATAAAGTTAGGTCTTTCTCTTTTCAATAAGAATATTTCAAAACATTGTGGTAAACTTTATTTGAAAATTTTAGGTTAAAAATTTCATTTATAATTTACTTAGTCAAAATAAACTCTTTTGATGTACTTAATAGTTTTTGTTTGGAACATCTGCTCATGCATGGATACATTACATGTATTTAATATGACATTTATATAATATATTAGTATTTTATTTTAAAAATAATAAAATATAATAAGTGATATATGCATATTAAAAAATATATATATATAATAATTCTTAAAAATATAATAAATATATAATTATTATTATATGAATTTAAATTATAATATATATATATATATATATTAAAGTTTTTAACATAAAAAAATTATGAATTAGTGTGATCATAAAATACTATTACTTTATATTGATAAAATATTAAATACGGATAAGTGTCAGATACCTAACCTAAATTTAAATATATATCCTTTATAGGTATGACTAAGGCAAAACTTTTAACCTGTCTTCTGATAGTTTAAAAAATTGTTGGCTCTATATTTTTGGAGTTTAATCTGTGTATGTTGGTATAATTTTTTTAGTCTGTTAATTAATCAGAAATAAATTTTATAATAAATTACAACTTAACAAATTCATCATGATATTCTTCTATTAGATAACAGATAATAATTATTTAAAATATTCAACACATAAATTATTTTCTTTACTTATATCATCTTCAAACTGCAAAGTTTGTAATCCATAACAACCAACAATCCCTCTCACTAATTAGTTGTATTTTTCTTTACTTTATTTCTAATGATAAAATAATTAATTATTCGAATGTAAAAAATAATAATTAATTAAGTATTTGAGATACAGGTACTTGTGAGTTACATAAGTGGACAATTATGAGTTGCTTAATTAATGAGTTTTTCTTATGTTAGAATAAATTATAAATATCAATTAACAAAATTCATTAAAAATTAGTCTGATTAAAATATTGAAATTTATCTAAAGGATTTTAATTGACTATATGATTATAAAAAGAAAAATGACTTTATATGTAGTTATTCCATTCATATGTGGAGAAGGGAATTGTTTAATTGGGAAAGGGAGTTGGTAGAAGATGAAAGATAGATGGGTGAATTAATCCTGTATATAAAATTTTAATGAATACTTAGATGCATGACTGGTCAATTTAATAGAATGTGGTTGATGAAGAAAGTACCAGCAAAAGTGTTTTTTTTTTTTTTGTCATAAGGGGCGGATCTTAGTTTAGTCTCAGGAATGGCCCTCCAAATTTTTTAAAAATATATCTTAAAAAATTTAAAATTATAATCTATATCATGGAAATTAAATTATATATTTTTATCTTTTATAAAGTATAATATTTAATATTGATAAATAATAAAATATAAAATTAAATATAATAAAAAATAAAAATATTTATTGAGATATTTTTTATTTTTACATTTTTTGTTTGTTTTTGTTATTCTTAAAGAAATTTAGGCACAAATTCATTTATTCTTGTTATTAATTTAGAAAAGAAAGTTAGACACAAAATAATACAAAATTTACTGAGATATTTTTTCTTTATAGATATAACCTCTCAAGGTTAAATGGAAGTGTTATTAATTTAAATGATTGATGATGTATAAAGATGTATTAATATTTTGATGTTGTTTACGGGATCACTTATGTATTAAGATGTATTAATATTTTGATTTTTGTGTAATGAAGTATTAGGCTTGTGATGATGGTTTTGTTGGAAAATGGATGGCTTTGCTTATCTTTAATATGATTCTTGAAATACAAATTTTGATCATGTTGTATAAGATATTGTAGTTTTCTAAGCACTTTCAAAGTTTGGTTAAAAAATAGTACAATTTAGTTTTAAAATAATGCAGTTTGTTTCAAATTTAGTGTAATTCGATTCAAAAATAGTACAGTTCGATTCAAAATTAGTACAATTTGGTTCAAAAATAACGCAATTCAGAAAATAATTCAGTTCATATTATAGTGCAGATAAGTTTTTAGAACAGAAAACAATTTATTCAATTCGTCTGAACTATTAACTATTTTTTAATTCAATTTAGACGAACTAGTTTTTAGTTCATTGCAATTTTTAACCGTGTAATTCAGTTAATTATGCCCAATCCTACTTTCTGCTCTCATTTCTCGATTGTTCTCTTTCATTATTTAAGAAATAAAAAACTCTCATTTATCTCTTGGTAGTGAAATATTAGTTTAATAGTTAATATTTTTTTCATCTCATAAGTTTTTTGTATGTTTATTTTTTATGAATATAGAAGAAAAATTTATATACTATATATTTTTTCATAATCATTTTTTAGTTTTGACTTGATTATCATATATATTTCTTTTAATAATTACGTTTCTTAATTTTCGATTAAATTTTGATAAATTATTTTTAATCTTAATTTTTTTTTAAAATAAATATATTGATGAAAAATAAAATAATAAATTCATTTGTTTATTTGTTTTAAAGTGATAGAATGGAAGATATCATTGAATATGAAAACAAAAAGAGATTTACTTCTTTACATATTTTCAAGTATGATATTAAGAATCCAATGGTTGAATTAGAGTATTAGAGAAACCATATCTTAAAATTGAAAGACGTTCTCAAATAGGAGGATATTCGATAAAGAGAAGAGATAAAATTAGAAAAACTTATTTAAAATATATTATATATCAAATACAACTTTAAAACTATCATATTTTTAACAAAGAGATTTTAATACCAAATTTTATATATTTTTAACTTTAAAACTATCATATTTCTAACAAAAAGATTTTAATACCAAATTTTATATATTTTTGTTATATCAGTGACAATAATTAAATATAATTTAAATATATTATTTTAACCTTTGAAATATTTTAGTCAAGATTCGTTATTGGTCATCATTATATTATATATATATATATATATATATATATATATATATATATATATATATATATATATATATATATATATATATATATATATGGAATATTCTTAATATTTCCTTTGTCGTAAGGTTTGTAGGAAGGGATAGGATAACAGTCATATTTTATTTCATATAAACCTTTAATAAGATTCTACAAATATATAATAATAGTCTTAGTACATTTAAATAATAATTATATAAGTCTGACAATAGCTCATACTCTGTTTCTATTAAACCCGCTAAATTTGACTCAGTGGAAGATTACGATAGCTTGCACAAACTTCTAACCTCTACTTTATTTATTTATTTATTATTTATGTTCCGAGTGAAAAAAAAAACATAAAGCCTTAAGAGAATAAAATAAAACTAGAATAATATAAGGTTTTTTCTTCAGTTTAGTTTTATGTTTATGTTTGGAGGTTTAGGAAATTGCGTTATTAATTTTGGATTTCAAAAATACTTTTCTTTTTTGAAGTAATGTAAATCAAATAAAAACTACAGCCGTTGAGAATAGAGTTGTCATCAAATAAAATTGCAGGAATAAAATGAGATTAATTAAAGGATTGATAGACTATTGTTAAAATTTTAGATGACCAATATTAAAGAATTAACTTGATTTAATATAATGAAAAGTATGTGTATATTTATTTGTGTAAGTAAATAGTGCATATTAGTATTTTTAAATAAGTTCGTGACATTATTATGATTTGTTGACATTTCAACTATGTTATAATTTTAGATATCTCAACTACGTTGATACCTAAAAATTTATTATTTATTATTTATTATATAAAAAATTATTTTTAGAAAAACACAAAACATGAGAAAACCGAATGAAACTCATAATAAAAAATATATTTCACAATATATAAATAAATTATACCTATTATAAAAGATTTAAATAAATATATGAAAGTAAAATATTAAATAAATACATATTAATATTTAAGCATCATTCAATTTCAATATTATAATTATATGTAATAATTATAACTATTGTAATCCTTAATCAACTCAAAATTGTGAAACTTATATTTGGATTTGTGTATAGTCATGTAGCATGAAACATATCATGTCCATGTAATTTTTTTAGTTAAGGAATCATCGAATTATCACAATATTATTACTATCTGATAAATACGACAATTTCCTTTTCTATTTTACTAAAATTGACACGATTGATTCACTTGTTGAGAGAATTTATCACTATTCTGTTATATTTTATATAACAAAATTATATAAAATTATTATTCTCTATATAATTATTATTATTATGGATTAGCATTAATAATAAATTAAGTTATTCGTTAATATTAATTATTATATGGGTAATATATATATAATTTT